>TARA_R100000426_G_scaffold21038_1_pt1 | contig 16985 bp, 14 predicted proteins | sample TARA_R100000426 | Tara Oceans TARA_R100000426 (sample SAMEA2620421) | marine metagenome | biome: marine biome (ENVO:00000447); feature: surface water layer (ENVO:00002042); material: "saline water (ENVO:00002010), including plankton (ENVO:xxxxxxxx)" | depth 5 m
TGTCAATATATGTCCTGACAAAACCTCTGGTGTTGTTAAAGATTTTTTTGACTTATCTATACAGTTGCCAAAATCCCCTGCTAAAAAAGAAATACTATTTTACGACAAAGCGAAAGAAAATCAGTATTGGACAAGAGAGGAGTTGCCAGATGATTTACGGCGGATTAAATCCATGGAAGAATGGATGGAAATGCCAGAGGTGTTTCGTAAAAAATACACACCTTATATTACAGAAGAATTTAAAAGAAGAAGAAATGGAGTATGGTTTTACAACAACGGGGTGCCCACATACATTACAGGAAACCACTACTTTTTCCTTCAGTGGTGTAAGATTGATATCGGATACCCATCTTACCTCGACTTTCAAAGGAAGTTGTACATACATCTTGAGGCCTGTGTAAAAGACCCAAGGTGTATTGGTCAGATATACGTAAAGTGTCGTCGATCTGGATACACGAATATGTCTGCATCTGTGCTTGTCAATGAGGCAACACAGGTAAAGGAGAAACTGTTAGGCATTATGTCCAAGACAGGTTCGGATGCTCAAGAAAATATATTTATGAAAAAGGTTGTGCCCATGTATAAGTCACTTCCTTTTTTCTTTAAACCTATACAGGATGGTACAACAAACCCCCGTATGGAGTTAGCCTTCAGGGAGCCTTCAAAAAGAATAACCAAGAAGAACAAAACCTCATCCCGAGGAGAGGCCTTGAATACTATTATCAATTGGAAAAACACCACGAACAATGCTTATGACGGGGAGAAACTACACTACCTATACATGGATGAGGCAGGTAAATGGGAAAAAGGTAATGATATACGAGAAGCATGGAGAGTACAGCGCACTTGTTTGCTTGTAGGTAGAAAGATAGTTGGAAAAGCATTAGTAGGAAGTACAGTTAATCCGCTAGATAGGGGTGGAAAGCAGTACAGAGAAATGTACTATGCAAGTGATGTAAAAGAAAGAAACGAAAACGGAAGAACCAGAAGTGGTTTGTACGGTGTGTTTATACCATCCTATGAAGCACTAGAAGGTTTCTTTGATATTCATGGGATGCCTATTATTGAAGACCCAGAAAAAACAATTATAGGTATTGAAGGAGAGGATATAAATATAGGTGCAAAGACCTATTTAAAAAATGAGCGAAAGGGATTGAGTTCTGACTCTTATGAGTTAAACGAGGTTATCAGACAGTTTCCCTTTACAGAAGCAGAGGCTTTTAGAGATAGCGCTAAAGCATCTTTGTTTAACGTTCAGAAAATATATGAGCAAATAGAATACAATCAAGACCTGTATCCTTCACCTATAGTTGTAGGAAATTTTAACTGGATGAACGGAGCCCAAGATACACAGGTAAAGTTTAGCCCAGATCCCAACGGAAGATGGAGAATATCTTGGATGCCTCCCTTGGAACTTAGAAATAAAACAAAACCAGAAAACTCTTGGCTCGGATGTGCGGGAGTGGATAGTTATGATATTGATGCAACTGTAGATGGAAGAGGCTCAAAAGGTGCTTGTCACTTTTACAACAAGTTCAATATGGCTCATCCATCAAATATGTTCGTTGCAGAGTATGCGTCTCGACCTCCGTTGGCTAAAATATTTTATGAAGATATACTCATGGCTGCTAAGTTTTATGGGTATCCGGTATTAATTGAGAACAACAAATACGGTATAGCAAGGTATTTTGAATCAAGAGGATACAGCCACTTTCTTTTAGATAGACCTGAACATTTGACTTCTAGTTATGGAAGCAAAACAAAAACAAAAGGCATACCGTCAAACAGCCAAGATGTAATACAGGCTCACGCGCAAGCCATTGAATCTTACATACATGCACACGTTGGGTTAAACGAGAATACATTAGAGTTTGGCAAAATGTATTTTGAAAGAACTTTAGAGGATTGGATTAATTTTAAAATAGATGACCGTACAAAATATGACCTTACGATATCTGCGGGGCTAGCATTGCTAGCGGCTCAGGGCGATAAGCCTCAAAAGCCAAAGTCTGATTTTAAATCAAAACAATTCTTCAGAAAAGGTCAGATAATTTTAAGGTAATAATAATCGGTATATTTGCAATTGTAGCAATCTTGAGTATGAACACAGAATATAAAAACGGACAATCTTCATTTCCAGATCCTTTGGCCTCAACAAAGGAGAAGATGTGTCAGCCATACGGCCTTCAATATGCTAAGGCTATGTATGCTCAGTGGATTGGTAGTGATTATCAAAACTCTTTGTATGGAAGAAGAAACAGCGAGTTTGAGAGATGTAGAGATTACGCTCAAGGAACTCAGGACACATCAATCTACAGACAAATATTAAACTCACTTAATCCAAATAACGGAGATGGAACTTTACTAACATTAGATTATACTCCAGTTCCTATTATTCCAAAGTTTGTTAAGATTGTAGTAAATAAGATTCTATCAAGACAACCTTATCCACAGTTAGAGGCAATTGACCCTCTGTCAAAATCAGAAAAAGATAAAAAGAAAAACGCTACGATATTACGTATTGAGAATCGCGAAATGATAGAGGAAGCGAAGTCTCTTGGTTTAAAAGTAAAAAAAGACCCTGAATCCTTACCGGACACACCAGAGGAAACTGAGATATTCTTAGATACGAATATTAAAACAGATGCAGAGGTATCAGCACAAATTGCTACAGAGATGACCTTAAAGTGGAACGATTTTAATCAGTCCATTTATCGTCGATGTGTTGAAGACCTATCAGTTTTAGGCATGGGTGTCGCTAAAAGAACTAACGACCCAAACTACGGAATCAAAGAAGAATACGTAGACCCAAAGAAGTTCTTGCATAATTTTACTGAAGACCCAAACTTCAATGACTTAACATACGCAGGTCACTTTAGACATATAACTATTATGGACCTAAAGCGTATTGCAGGTAATCAGTTTACAGAGGACGAGTATCGAGAGATTGCTAAAACCGTAATGAACAAGTACGGAAACAATCCAACTCAGTTCTCTACCACAGGTTCTACTTATGATAGACCGGGAACAAGATATCGTCAAGGGTATGACGAATACAAAATTGAAATACTTGACTTTGAGTTTATGTCTGTTGATGACATTATATACGAAAAGAAAGAATCTGCTTACGGTAATATTGGTTTTTATTATAAAGGAAACGAATACAACGCACCTCAACAATCTGTTTATGATAGAGAGGCTGTTTATATGAAGAATGCAACAGTATATGGGGGCTGCTACATTATCGGAACAGAGCACTTATTTAACTATGGTCCAAAGAAAAATATTCCTAAGAATGTTCATGATATCTCTCGTGCACGTTTGTCTTACAGTATTGTAGCGACTAATATCAGAGGAATGATTCCAAAGTCTATGGTTTCCTCTGTAATAGGGTTTGCTGACATGCTTCAGATTACACACTTAAAAATTCAGCAGTCTATAGCCAAAGCAAAACCAGATGGTTTGATTATTGACATTGAAGGATTAGAGAATGTACAATTAGGCCGAGGTGCAGAACTACAACCTCTTGAGATTCAAGACATATATGAACAAACTGGTGTGTTCTATTATCGTAGCAAAAACCCAGAGGGCGGATTCCAAAATCCTCCTGTTCGTGAGATAGGTAATAGAATTAGAAACATACAAGAATTAGTTACTCTATATAACCACTATCTAAGAATGATTCGTGATGCTACAGGAATCAACGAAGTAATGGACGGCACCACACCTAAAGGAGAAGCACTTGTTGGTGTAAATCAACTGGCGATTCAGGCAGGTAATAATGCTATATACGACATCACAAACGCAGCATTAGTTCTTTACAAAAAAGTATGTGACGATATAGTAAGATGTGTTCAGGTTATTCCATCGGAAAGCATTCTGTACAAAACGTATGCAAATGCAATAGGAGAAACCAACATGGCTGTGCTATCTTCTTTTGATAATCTATCCATGTACAACTTTGGTGTAATGGTGGTGACGGAGATGAATGATCAGGACAAGCAGTATCTTGAGCAAAACATTCAAATTGCACTCGGTCAAAAAGAAATAGACCTTGAGGACGCCATAGCGATTCGACAACTAAAAGATGTTGATCAGGCAGAAAGATTATTGGTTGTTCGTCGCAAAAAGAGAATCAAGCAGGCACAACAACAAGCACAGCAGCAGGCTGAATTAACAGCACAAATAAATGCGCAGCAAAGTCAAACTTCTGCTCAAATGGAGATGCAGAAAAAACAGTTAGATGCGCAGATAGAAGCACAAAAAATACAATTAGAATCACAGGCAAAAGCCCAGTTGATTCAACTAGAATACCAGTTCAAGATTCAAATAGAAAAAATGAGAGGAGAGTTTGGTGTTGTAGAGCAACAGATAGAAAGCGGAAACAGAATGGCTACCGAGCAGGAGGCAGAAAACAGAAAGGATCAGCGCATTAACAAACAAGCGTTGGCCCAAAGCAAACTGATAGCGCAGCGCAAAGGAGAAAGACCGCCGTTAGACCAAGATATAGTAACCAACCTAACCATAGATTAAAATGTCGTGTTCATCTTCATCATGTTCAAAGAGTCCATGCACTTGTGAAAACGCAACCAACGTAAACCTAAATACAGCGGATAGAGTAAACGTATGCTGTAGAAGGGGAGATACTTTTGTATTAGAAGTAAACGTAAAGGATTCTGCAGGAGCCGCTCTTGATGCTACATTATATTCATATAAAGTAGAGGTAAGAGAATATGATGACGGACCAATAGTTATAGCAAGCACAGCAGTTGCTACAACATCAACTTCAGCAGGAAAGGTTACCATTACTATTACGGCAGCAAACATGTTGGTAACTGCAGGAACTTATGTGTACGGACTTCAGGCAACTAAGACCTCAGACTCTACTGTAGAGACTTGGATTTTTGGAACCTTTGAGGTAGTACAGGATATTGTACAATAATGCCGAACAAAAGCGTAGATATTATAAGACCCGATACAGCATCGGTGGATTTAAAATTATCAAGCGTTGCGTCTGTTAATTTTTCCCTAACAGCAACCCCGTCTGTAAATGTAACTGTAAAGAATACAGACACTCCTTTGTTTGCTCCTGTAATAAATGGAGTACCAACCGTTTCGGGAGTGATTAGAGTAGGACAGACACTAACCGCTAACGCTGTTTCTGTTAGTGCAAATCCGGCAAGTACTCGGGTGTTTAGATGGGAGCGTAGTGATAACGGAACAACCGGTTGGACTACAATACAGGATTCTAGCACATATACAATACAAACTGCAGATGAACTAAAATACATAAGAGTTGCACAGCGTGAAACTAACTCACAGGGAACAACTATAGCAAATTCAGCAAGTACCTCTCAAGTTCCTGCTTATACCTTCTTGTTAGATTCTTTTGCAACAAATGTATCAACTGCTTTTTCTTTAAGAAAACTAAGAGCATCATATTCCGGGAACTGTATTCAGGTTACTAAAAACGGTTCTGATTTTGAAAATATAGGATTTAGCAATAATGTATTAGACACTTCTTCATTGCAAACTTTTGCAGGAAGCGACAGTGTATATGTTTCAAAAATATACGACCAATCTGGTACAGGCTCTGCAAATAATTTAGAGCAGTCTAGTTTTTCAGCAATGCCTAAAATATGGGACAGTTCAAGTGGATTAATAACAAGGAACAATAATCCCTCTATAGAAATGGATGGGTCTTCGTTTTTAGAAATGCAAAACGAGATTACTCAAACCGATGACCTCGCTGTGTTTACAATAGGGTTTGCGACATCAGCAGGTAGGTATTTTGACTCAAGTGACCAAACCACACATCTTGCAATACAATCAAGCAGTCTTGATGTAACATTCTCGAGCACACGTAAAACACAAGCACTGTCTAATGACGGGTTAAACAACCAGTATATATGGTGGGTGTGTAGAGACACAGGAATTATTAGAGGTAGAAGAAACTCAACTGAATATTCAACTATAGGTAGCGGAACAGTGTCCGGTAGTGCTAAGTTTAAAACCTGGGGTAGTGGTAATCAGTTTTTTAACGGAGATATACAAGAAATGATTTTTTACGCAGCACATAAAAAAGACGAGGCTGCCGCTATAATAACAGAGATTAACGGTTTTTACTTCGTGTTTTAACGCGATACATTTCAAGTTTTTAATACTGTATATTTGTATTATGTCAGAAAGCAGATATAAAAACTTACTTAAGAGGTATAACTTAAAAGGTTTTAACAAACCCAAGCGTACTCCAGATCATCCAAAAAAATCTCACATTGTTGCAGCCAAAGTAGGCGACAAGGTTAAGATTATTCGATTTGGGCAGCAAGGAGCAGAAACTGCGGGTAAACCTAAAAAGGGAGAGTCTGAAAGAATGAAAAAGAAAAGAGCGTCTTTTAAGGCACGTCACAGAAAGAATATAAAAAAGGGAAAAATGTCCGCAGCGTATTGGGCGAACTTAGTTAAGTGGTAATGAGAAAGGTGTATAGACATGGAGGAATGCATGAAGGCGAAGAGCCTGTGCGGTCAAGTATGTTTACAAACGTTGTAAGAAATATATTGCCTATACCTCTACCCGCAGCACAAGCGGCAGCAAGTAAAATAACAGGAGACACTTCTTTTGGCTTTGCCGATGCGCCTCAAGCAGTTCAAGATGAAGTTGCCCTTAGTGTAATCAATGCTAGAAAGAGAACAGGACAAGACAGGGGAGGAACAGAGTACATCGACTACAGCGAAGAAATAGACAGAGACATAAACAGCCTTAGCCCTAATGTTTTAAATGCCGCAATAGCCTCTGTAAAATCCCCAGACTTTAGAGCAGCAACAACCTTTGGTAGAGTATCTTATTCATACGATCCTGATACAGACACTTACAGTGTATTTGATTCTTATGACTTCTCTCCAATTAAAGGAGATGTATCAACAGCGTACGGAAAAGCAAGAAAGGTTTTGGGTGGCGGTGAAGAGGGAGAAGCCAAACTTATAGGAACGTTTAAGGGAAGCGACTATGAAGACGTAAAGAGTTCTAAAGATTACGGCGATATAAAAAGATTTATGTCAGAGTTAGCCTCATATTTTAAAAACACTCCACCTACTAAAACACGTATGAACTTTAAGAAAGGAGGTAAATCAAAAAAATACCGCTCAAGAGTAAATGAGGCGGGAAACTATACTAAACCAAAAATGCGTAAGCGTTTATTTAAAAGAATAATGGCAGGCAGTAAGGGTGGTAGGCCAGGACAATGGTCTGCACGAAAAGCACAGATGCTTGCAAAAGCATATAAAGCCGCAGGAGGGGGTTATAGAAACTAATGTCTGGCCATAAAAAATCACAAAAATCCCTAAGAGATTGGACTAAGCAAAACTGGAGAACAGGAAGTGGAAAGGAAAGCCTTAAAACAGGACAACCTTACTTTCCGGCAGCAGCAGTTGCTGCATTAAAAAAAGCAGGTCTGTACGCTAAAGCAACAAGACAAAAGAGAGCGGCGATGAAAAAAGGAAAGCAATTTGCTAGATACTCTCCTGATATACAAAAGATAGTAAAGCGTTATAGAAGTTAATATTCTCACTTGAGTATACCTTATAAACATTTTTTAAATTTGCATTAGAAAGAGATAGTTATGGCATCAGCAACATTACCATATAAAGTGATAGTAACCAATAAAAGATTAGACAGCACTGCAGGAGCAGGTATGTCTTCTTTTGATTTTTTGTCTTTAGTAGATGCTACTGCTTTTGGAACAAAACTAAAAACTGAATTTTCGAATGCATTCGTATATGTTTGGAATGGTGCGGATAATCAGTTAACGGAGTATAGAGGCGACACTGGCGCTGTAACTGTTTTTTAATAATGGCATCAGGAATATTACCATACAAAGTAATTGTTTCAAATAAACCTCTGTCAACTACAGCGGGTGCAGGAGAGGCAGGTCTTGAGTTTCTTAGTTTAGAAGACGCCAAGGCATTCGCAGTAAAATTAAGAGATAATTTTGCTCAAGCAAGAGTCTATATATGGGATGGGTTCTCTGGAGAAATAATAAAATACGAACAATCAGGAGATTAAATTAGAAAAAATGGAACACAAGTTAAAGGAAATGTACAGATCTGGAGGATTGATGAAGGCACTCCTGAAAGACCCGAAGCAAAGAAAAATGGCCGAAGACATTCTTGGAAAAGCAGAAATGGGAATGAAAGTGTTTGGTCATGGCGGCACACACGGCAAAGGGCCGATGAAGTACCGGATGGGTGGAATGTACGACAAAATGGCCATGGGCGGAATGCAGGAAAAAATGGCTATGGGTGGAATGCAGAAAAAAATGCCTATGGGCGGAATGCAAGACAAGATGGCCATGGGAGGAATGCAAGACAAGATGGCTATGGGCGGAATGAAGATGTACGGTCATGGTGGAATGCACATGTACGGCCATGGTGGAATGCACGACAATGATGGTGAGCCTGTTTCCGAACTAACAGAAATGGAGACTGAAAGAATAGTTAAAAACCCAACCAATATGGGGTTTGAATTCGTAGGTCAAGATTATCTTGAGCAATTACCAGAAACCATTAAAGAGCCACGCGATTTACTTAGATTCTTTGTAGTAAAAGAAGCCGCTCGTCTATTAGACGGAGTTGATGGTATTAGTACGAGAGGCATGAAGCCGCAGGATATTTTAAACGCTGCTCGTCAAAAAGGCATTAATCCATTGACCTCTGCACGCGAATTGTTTGACATAGAAATGGATAAACGTAGCAAATAATTTAAGTGTTACAGCGATAAATAAAAAAGGGGGCCGTTAAGCCCCCTTCTTCGTTTATAATCGCGAAATGGTTGTTGTTTCTCTTCGCCCGTACCAAACGTTGTATATGATTCTCCAATGCTCGAAGTAGTAGACCTTGCTCCTTCCGTCCTTATCCTCTATAATCCTGTGGGGATTATTTAGATTCATTTCTTTAGGAAGGTCAACATAGTCAATGTGAACAATGGTGTCCCCAGGAAAAGGAATTGTCAATCTGTACTCGTATCCTTCTGCAAAATCAAGGATACTTTCTTGTGCGTTTGCCGCTACTCCAGAAAGGAGTAGTAGGCTGAAAATTAAGTTTCTCATAATAAATCGGTTAAATGTTTCACTGCCTCAATAGTAGAAATTCTTTTTTAATTTTGCAACTATATATTAAATTTTTTTCAAATGAGTAAGGTAGAATCAAGTATGGAACAGGCTATTCAGGATGCAGGATTTAGCATATCTGATACTCCACCGGGAGCAGAACCTCAACCAACTCAACAGGCAGAACCACAGCAACAAACTGAGGCACAGCCACTACAAGAAAACGCGCCTGAACCAAGCGCAACTGAGGTGCAAGCGGAGCCCGCTGTATCTCAACAAGAGGTTCAACAAAATGATGCTCAAACACAAGAGCCCATTCAAGCAAAAGAGCCTGCGCAAGAGCAAGCACCCGTGCAAGAACAAGCGGCTGTGCAAGAGCAAAGTTCTTTGAATAATGAAGTTGAATCGGGATTAGAGGATTTCTTTTCTACGCTTAGTGAATCAGCGAATGCGCCTAGTAAAGAACCTATAGAATCTCAAGACACTATACCTGCAACAGAACTTGACCCAAGAATTCAAGTTATTGCTGACTTCGTCGAGAAGACCGGGCGTTCACCCGAAGATTGGTTTCGCTATCAGTCATTAGACCCATCCGAAATGGATGATCGTACTGTAATGCGTGTACACATGGCGAGTGAATATCCATCGTTAGGTAATGATGAGATTGATTTATTAATCAAGTCTAAATACCAGAACGACTCTTCAGTGTACAGCGAGGAAGAAGTAAGGCTTGCAAACTTGCAGTTAAAAATTGATGCACAGAAGGCCAGAGAAAGTATTGGTGAACTTAGAAATGAGTACACCTCACCTGTTCAGCAACCTTCACAAACGTCACCAGAGGAAATTGATAATCCTTTTGATGATAATTGGATGGCTACAAACTCAAAGTCACTTGGAGAGTTAGGCGAAATTGCCTTTGAACTACCAAATGGACGTTCGTTTAATTATGGCGTATCCCAAGATTATCGAAATACTTTATCAAAAGAGAATGGCGACATGACTTCGTTCTTTGATAAGTATGTGGACAACGCAGGAGAATGGGACCACGACCTTTGGAACATGCACAGAACTGTTACGGATAATCTCCCTAACATTTTACAGAGCATATACCAACAGGGATTAAGTGATGGACAGCGCACAATCGTAGAGCGTGCAGCAAACATTGACCCGCAAGCACCACAGACTAACACAGAGCCAAGTCAACAGGACTCTGTAGCGCAACAAGTAATGGATGCGCTCGGACGACCACAAATGTTTTTAAAATAATAATGCTATAAAATAAATAGACATGGCAATAGCGACAGGACAACCTCCAGTTTTTAATGGAGGAAAAGATGCGGTATTCCGCAGATTAGACCCGGCGAAATATTCTTCGTTGGCAGATTTCATTGACGAAATCAACGCACCTGACAACCGTGACCAATTGGTTAAAACATACGGTTATCAGCAAATCTCAGGGGGCCTTACGGGGTTTCTAAGCCTTACCGGCGCCGTACGCGCAAGCGGTACAAACGATGAGATTCAATACTGGGAAGAAACCCGTTTACACTCTACGGCTGCAGTTAAATTAGACGCAACAGCAGCGTCAACTGCTACCACTTTAACTTTAAAGAAAGCAACATCTGATGCTTCTGTATTGCGTTTAAATGATGTAGTGCTTCTTACTGACAAAGATGGAACCGCGAAATTCAGTGGCGACAAGCGCGCAATTGTTACAGCGATTTCTCCAACAGGTGAAATTGCTCACAACGCTACAGCAGATTACACAGTTGAACTTCTTAACGGTAATCTTGGTGCTACCGCAGCGACTTCTAATCTTACAATTCCAGTAATCGGTAACTTGTTTGCACAAGGATCTGATCAAAACACTGGTTACTTAGAGTCAAACGTAATTAAGCGCACTAACCCTTATATGATTGTCAAAGAGGTATTCAAGGTTACAGGTTCTCAAGCAACCAATGTTGGTTGGGTTAATGTAGGTAACGGAGACTACCGTTGGTACGTAAAAGGAGAAATGGACACTCGTGCTCGTTTCTTAGACAAGCGTGAAATGATGATGCTTCTTGGACAAACAGTAGGAAACACACTAACTGGTGTAGGTGCTAATGTAACAAGCAGCGAAGGTTACTTCTCTGCAATTGAAGACCGTGGTATCGTATCAGATAAAGTGAACGACTTTGCTGATTTGCAAGCAATAATCGAAGAACTTGACAAGCAAGGTGCTGCTCCAGAGTATGCTATGTACGTAAATACTTCGCAAGCGATTGCAATCGACGACATGGTGGCTTCATTAAATGGTGCAGCAGGTTTTGCTACTGGTGGCGTTACAAGTGGTCTTAGTGCATTCGGTGGACGTGGAGAGGAACTTGGTTTCGATTCATTTAAGCGTGGCGGATATACTTTCCATAAAAAATCTTGGAAGTTACTGAACGACCCAACATTGTTAGGTCAATCCGCTCTATTCCACGGAGCAATGATTCCATTAACCACTGTAGTTGATCCTAAAACAGGAACTCGTGCAGCGGCATTGGAAATGAACTACAAAGACACTAACGGTTACAGCCGTGAAATGGAGCACTGGATGACAGGTTCTATTTTAGGAGTAAACAACGCAAACACAGACGACTTACAGTTTAACTATCGTTCTGAGTGCGCATTGGTAACTCGTGCAGCAAACCAACACATTCTTCTTAAAGAATAGTAACAACTTATTGGAGGGAGGCGTTGCCTCTCTCCTTTTTTTAATTTTTTAATTTTATTTATAATGGCAACACAAACAAAACCCGCTACAGCGGTAAAGAAAAAACCTATGGCTAAAAAGGAAGGCTATAAGGTTATCAAAAAAGAATCTTCCGCACCTACTATCACGATATTTGAAATACCAGAAGGTGGAGGAATACTTCGAGTAATTAAACCACAAGCAAGTGTGTACGATGAAGAATCAAATCAAGTTCGTACAATTCGTTACTGTCCAGGAGAGCCAAGTGTTTTTACAGATGAGCAAAGTGCAAATGCTGTGCGTTCTCATGTAATGTTTAGAGACGGCGTTCTTGCTGTACCTGTAGATAAACCTAATCTTAAAAAATTCTTAGAATTACATCCTCAAAATATGGCTAATGGCGGAGGAGTCTTTAAAGTGTTAGACAGAAGCGGGGACTCTAAGGATGAAATGGAGCAAGAGTTTTTAACTCACGATGCTGTTGCTTTGGTCAGAAACAAAGAGTCAGATGAAATTCTTTCTGTCGCATTGACTTATGGAATAAACATTAGTCAAAGTATGATAGATATAAGAAGAGAATTATTACGCGAAGCAAAAGCAAATCCAAAAGATTTTATTGCAAAGTTCGATGACCCAAGAGTAAAAGTTCGCTCTGCTGTCATTCAATCAGGAGAGTTTCAAATACTATCATTTAAACCAGATGGAGTGTATTGGTTTGACAGCGGAAGGTTAATTCTTTCTGTGCCTGCAGGTCAAGACCCTACTGATATAATGGTTAGATTCTGTCTAACAGAAAAAGGTGCTACTGTTTATGAAGAATTAGTTTCTAGATTAGAAAAACTTTCTTAATTTTGCACCATCTTGTTTTCTTAAGCATAGAAAATCAAGAGTCGGTTAAACACGTAAGAGGGCCCAAAAGGCCCTCTTTTTTATTCGTATATTTGCTATAAAGCCAAAAGGTATATGGCAAGTGTAGAAAGAGTATTTAAAGCAGTAAAAGATATAGCGAACAAGGATCAGAGAGGATTCATTACACCCGCTATATTCAATCAGTTTGCAGGCGTAGCACAGATGAACATTTTTAATAGAATGTTTACTGATACTACTTTAGCAAATAGACTAAGACGCGCACAGTTTGATGGACCTCGACAGTTTGCGAAAACAAAAAGCATTCAAGAAGACCTATCTACTTTTGCAAAGAAGTCAGAACTTACATTGACTTCTGGTGCTGTAGATAAGCCAAGTGACTTTGCACGTGTAATATCTATTAGTACGGTAGGGAAAACAATTCTTGGAGAAAAGAAACAACCCCTTGTTCAAATAGTATATAACGAAGAACACATTGACAGAATACTAAATAGTGACCTGTCTGCACCTTCTGATGAATCTCCCGTTGCTCTTATTGGAGACAACATTGAGGTTTTTCCAAATACAAATACAAGTATATCTAAGATAAATCTCAGGTACTACAAGTTACCACAAGGCATAGTTCCTACTACAGGAGCAAAGTCAACATCGTCTCCTTCTTTTGGATACACGTCTTCTGTTGCAGGTGTAGAGATTTACAGCGCTGCGAACAGTGTAGACTTTGAATTACCAGAGCATTACTTTACAGAAATAGTAAATGAAATATGTTTGCTTGCAGGAGTAAACCTAAGAGACCGAGACTTGTACACTTATGGTAACACCGAAACAACTAAAGACGAGAAACAATAATGAGCCAAGCGTACGTAACAGTAGATAAAGTAATCAACGATTATATCATGGGTATAGACTCAGACGACTATGGGTCTAATGCTACAGACTATATGCTTCGTCAATATGCCCTGAGAGGTATACGTGAGTTTAGTTTTGATATGGTGCACAACATAAAAACCACGTTGCTAGAAGTAAATGAAACATTAGGAACGGTAGAACTTCCTTCTGATTTTGTAGACATAGTAAAACTTGGTCAACTTGGTCTTGATGGGTTAGTGTATGTTTTTGCTGAAAATGAAAACATAAATCTTCTCCCAGATCAGCCCGCAGATTCTATACCAGACTATCTTGTTGGTTTTGACTCTTATGTTTTTAGAAACTTTATTTACGAATCCACTGTAGGTAGACTATATGGTCTTGGTGGAGGACAAGGTGCAGGGGAGTACAGAATCAACTGGGAAGAAAACAGAATTGAAATATCTTTAGTTTCAAGTACCACACAAGTTGTTTTAGAATATATATCTGATGCAGCAAAGTCTGATAACCCTTGTGTTCCTGTATATGCAGAAGAAGCATTACGCGCATATATTTATTATAAGGTAATCATGCGTAAGTCAAGTGTTCCTGCGATAGAAAAACAACGTGCACGCAAAGAATACTACAACGAAAGAAGATTGGCTAATGCAAGACTTAAATCATTTAATAAGTTTGATGCATTGAGCACAAGTAGAAGAAACTTCAAACTAAGTCCAAAAGCATAATAGATGCCGAGAATAGATAAATTACTTCCTCGCTCTCTAAATACAGACGACGATGAGCGCCTAATAAAGTCCACACAGATGACAGATGCGCAAAATATCCGTGTGTCTGTTGATGTTGAGGAGGATGCTCTTGTATTAAAAAACGCTTGGGGAAACACGCTTCGTTCTTCATCAATTGAAAACGGTAGCATGCCTTCAGGTGTTAATGTAGCGATTGGCGCTGTAGCAGACGATGCTTCTGCTCAGATTTATTATTTTGTATATAATGGCTCTAACAATCACACGATATTTAGATACGATCAGAATGCAAAGAAAACATTCATCGTTTATCAAGATGCTGTATTAAACTTTTCAAAAGAGGGGTTCATTACAGCGAGCATTGTAACGCTGTCTAACAACGATACACTTTTGTATTTTAATGATGGTGTTACAGAGCCTAAAAAGATTAACGCTACTATTGCAGAACAAACCTTTTCGGGAGTAGGGGGATATGACTCTACGTTTAGCAGTGGCACCGTTCAGGAAAGAACCAATTATATTACTGTTGCAAAACAGCCACCTCTTTCTCCGCCGACTATATCATTCTCTACAAATACAAAGTATTCCCAAAATGACATATTTGATAAGAACTTTCAGTTTGCTTATCAGTACGTATACTTTGATGGAGAGCATAGCGCGCTTAGTCCTTATTCTAAATTGTCTGTATCTGACAATCAACTAAAAGATGGATTTTTAACTTTTGAAGAAAGAACAAAAAAGAATCAAATAGACATAACTGTTAAGCAGTCTAATCTTGATGTAAAAGAAATAAACGTTTACGCAAGGCTTGGTGATAAAGATTCTGCATTCTTTTTAATCGAAACCATTGATAACAATCATGGAACTGCTGATGTTGTAGTTCCTTTTAGAAACGAGTCTAACTACATAGGACTATCAGCATTAACTCAAGATAAGTTTTACGACAACGTCCCTCAAAAAGCAGATAGCCAAGCAATATCGCAGGGTAGACTTTTCTATGGGGGATACACAGAAGGGTATAACAATGTTGACATAGACGCTACAGCGGTTCCTAATTACTATGCAAAGCCTGATACTTTTTCTATACAGGTGAATAAGTTTGATGACGAACTTGAAAAAGGTGCAGGTATAGAGATAGATTTGTCCTCTTTGCCGGCAACAGTAGAAACTGATTCTAAGGTTTTGTTATCGTTCTCATTTAATGATGGTGCGATAATGATTACAAACGAGTTAGGAAAAAATAGAGACTTTACGTTTTTCCGTAGTACAGACACTAGTGAGATTAGTGTTAATAGAAACAAGACTGGCGGACTCAGCCTAAACTTAAGTCAATCAAATAAACTTGAGGCGCTGTCAGGTCTTAGATATAAGATTGTTACTTCAGGAGCAACTGCAGGCGCCGGCGGAAATGAGGTTGGTCTAAATGTTGAGGGGACATTAAATGGTCCTCCTACAATTAGATTTGCAGTTCAAAAAAATACCTCAGACACCAGAGAAGACATTGTGCCCATAAGAAGAATAGATGATGGGATTAAACTTATAAGCAGTGGAATTCAAGTAAGAAAAGTTTTAGAAATACCCGCAGGCACTACATTAGATGGGGTGATGACAATTATCTCTGAGGAACTGAACGGTTTGTATCCGATTCAATATTCTCCTCAAGCAGGAGAGGCGGGCTTCAGTGGTTTCCGTACAGGTGGGGATACTTTAGCAAATGAAGAGACAGGAGCGTTTTTTGGATATGGGGATGTTTGGCTAAGAGAGATAAATAGGAATGAAAATCCAACTACCGGAGCCACCGCTGCAGGAAAAATGTACTTTAAGTTATCTATAAGTAAAGCAACATTAGCCTTAAACAAACTAACATTTGGAACTAAACAGGCTGAGGTATTAGAAGCAGACGGAACAAGTTCTCAGTTTGATATTATAGAAGCAAACATAAATGGTTTACTATCTGCTATACCTACGTTTTCTAGAATACCTAACATGCAAGGACGATTTATCAGCAATCAGGCATATCAGCATGGAAAAGGCGCTGTTGTAAAAAGAAACGGTTCTTATGTAACTCAAGGAGGCAGTTTCTTGATACAGGAAAGCGACATGGAAGGAAATCGTGCTTTTAAATCAGGTGCATCTCATGAGTTTGGAATCATATATTATGATGATAAAGGAAGACCGTCAGGGGTTCAGCCTTTATCTGAAGACCCATTTATTGAACATACCAATAACCGATCTGGAGAAAACAATCTAGATGGTCGGGCGGATATAGTTTTTAGAATCCTAAAAAACGAGGCGCCTGAATGGGCAGAGAGATACGGAATAGTATATGCAGGACAAGGTTCCATAAAAAATAAGTTACAGTATTCTATAGGAGGAGCGTATCTTGCTTTAAATGATGACACACAAGGTTCTTTTGGTTCTGCTAAAACAATATACCTTTCCTTAAACACACTTCAAAGCAAAGCAAATTCTTACGATAATCAGCAAGGAGCACTTATTAATTATGGATTCGCAGAGGGCGACAGATTAAGAATTGTTCGATATGGTGATGATGTAAAAAGCACAGCAGATTTTAGAATATCAAGATTTGATACTCTTTTAGCGGATATTAGCACCAACCCTCTTTTAGACAGAAGTTCAAAGGCAGCAATACAAAATACTACCGGAGACTTTTTAGTTATTGAA
>TARA_R100000426_G_scaffold70935_1_pt1 | contig 16959 bp, 21 predicted proteins | sample TARA_R100000426 | Tara Oceans TARA_R100000426 (sample SAMEA2620421) | marine metagenome | biome: marine biome (ENVO:00000447); feature: surface water layer (ENVO:00002042); material: "saline water (ENVO:00002010), including plankton (ENVO:xxxxxxxx)" | depth 5 m
CTACAAAACCGATACCCTTTATTTCAATTCCTCTTGGGATTGGCTGATGCCTGTTGCACAAAAAATATATGATGAAAAAGAATTTGACAATGAGCTTGTCCTTTTAATAAGAGATTCAATAGCTGAATTAAATCTTAAAAACTCTTATGAAAGTATAATTGATTATTTGGTTTTTAGAAAAAACAAACAAGAAGTAATATCTACGCTATGAACTGGGAAAAAGAATTTGTAAATCTATATAATGACGTGTCTAAAGTTGTCACTACAGATGGCGATGAAATGACTGATGGAGAATGTCTTGATGCATTGTTTGATGTACTTGGTAAATACCAAAACAAATCAGACAAGCAAAAGTTTAACTTCAAGGTATGGGACACATCTCTTAAACATATATATAAGAGATAAAGGATAGCATGGTGCATTGCGAGGTTCGATTCCTCGCTATCCTCAATGACAATTTTGTCAGAGATTTAAATTTAATATTATGAGTAAAATAATGAGTAAAAACGGTGGGCGAAAAACTAAACAATTTGGTTTTCTTGACATCGACATAGTAGATGATGGGTTTAACTATTTTCTTGATTACAGATTGGAAGAGGTTAAATCAGATGATAAGTATTACATAAAATCTTTTATGGATTATATAGAATATTTAGAAATAAGAGTAGATAGATTATCAAAACAATTAAAAAGTAAATAACATGGCTACAATTATGAGTAAAACAGAATTTATTAAAAAGCATATTCTCCCATACGAGGATGCCGAGCAACAAGTAGAGTGGTACGAGGGTAGCATCGGATTCGATGATGAATACCTTGAGGAAAGAGCAACAGATTTAAATATAACGATAATGAGCCAAGACGATGGGCAAAAATCTTCTGATGCATACGATGAGGAAACACTGCAAGAGAAAAATACTGAACTTGAATCACAAGTAGAATGGAACAACTACTTTGTTGATTATGTCTATAAGGTTAATAGAAACTTATATAACGATGCGTGTGACCATGCTCACAAGGAACAATCAGATGATTAGTATTTGGTAGATTCGAACTAAATACATATCTTTAACACAAATTCAATTTAATATGATAACAATAGAAGACTTTAAAAGAGTTATCCAAGACATCAAAGATGATAAAGAATGGATAAACGATAGCCATTCTAAATTTGAGTACATAGGAATATGTCAAGGTTTAGATAGGGCTTTGAGACATTTTGAAGAGATTTCAAAAGAGAAAAATACTATATGTATAGAGTGGGGAGTGGATGATATTCGCTCCCTTGGTTATACTTGTACCGATGAAGAGGGTATGGAAGTATTAGACGCAGTCAAGAATAATCACGATGCAAACCGAGGAATCAATTGGGATGTTTTAAAAGAGTGTTGTGAGGAGTTTAAATTAAAAGAAAAAGGCTCACTATACAATTGCACAATCCAATGGAGGGACAACAATGAAATCTGCAAAGACTATATAATAGGAGTTGGAGATGTAGTTGATGATGACACAATTTTTTATAATTGTGAGGACATAGACGAATTCAATGATCTATATGCTAAAAGGTCAAGTGAAAAAGATTTGACATCTGAATTTAAGGTATTATCGTTTAACAAATTATAATTTAATCTTATGGGTACAAGAAGTTTAACAAGAGTAATTCCAATAGATGGAGATAAACTATTGGGAGAAAAAAGAAAAGTGACAGAGGACACTTTAAAAAAGTCTGTAGAGCAGACATTCAAGGACATAGCGAGGTATGTAGTCAAGCATACGAAAAGTGGCAAGGCTACAGACTCTCTTATAAATTTATATAGGCAGTATGATGGTCATATGTATGGGCATGGGCTAGAACTGGCTAAATTTTTAGATGGGTTTACCTTGGTTAATGGTATAAGGTCAGACATCGATCCAAAAGATAAAATAGCTAATGGATCAGAATGTTTATCGGCACAATTGGTTAAGCATTTTAAGAAGGATGCAGGTCAATTTTATTTGATGCCATTTAAAGATGAGGTGGGTGCATATTCAGAAGAATATATTTATAATATTTATGTGATACACTTTACGTTGAGTGCAACAGACACTAGGTTTGTTATGAATATTTCAGTCACGGATGTATACAAAGAAGAGGACGATTCTGAAAAGTATATATTCTTCCAAGGCACACACGAATTTCTCAAAGAAACTACAGAGAGGAACGAGAGAATGAAACGATACAATTAGTTTATGAGAAAGAAATCAGAACTATTTATAAAGGCTGAAAGGGTTATCAAGTCTTGCAAAAAGCAGTCGCAGTTTGATACTTGTGTAAAGTATTTGACTCTTTTAGCTACGTTACAACCACAAGAAAACATTGAGGCTTTGATGGACTTGTTTCACAAACAGATTAATTTGTTTTTTAAAAATTAGGTTTATAAACAAGTTATTAGTAGTTTTAAAAACTAGAATGATTTTAAGGGAGGGTTTCATTGTATTTTTGGTTAGTAATTCTTTGTTTGATTTGATAAGAGGGGTTCCTCCCCCCCTCATTATCAATCATATATTCTTATGAAAAATAATTTAGATAATTTAGACGATTCAAACGAGTGGCACCTATGGACACAAATGCCGTATGTTCACTACAAAAAACGAAATGATGATAAAGATAAAAGTATTCAGCTATCAAAACTATCTCTTAAGAAGAAAGAAAAGAAGGCGAGAGCAGATGGTCAGAAAAAAAATAATGACCTGTCATCTAGCTATGATGAATCTTTGTATGCAAAAGGCAAGAAAGAAAATCAAAAAGAAAAAATTTAAAAACAAGCTAGACAAGACTTTAAAGGATTTAATTTGGTATGAGCGATATCTCCAGGGTTTACAGAAACGATAAAATATCTGTACTTTTCAATAGGCTTATTTCAAAAGGATATGAGCCAATGGAGTTTGGAAGGTTGAGTTTTATATATGGGAAACTATTCAAGGTTGAAAAATATATAAGGAAGGACGGCGACCATTTCTTTGAAATTTATCACACTAACAGTAACATGTATAGACCAATGGAAAACGATCTGATCGATCTTTTTCTTAAAGATGAACCGTCACATATTGAGAACTGTTTAGCTTTAACTTACAAGCAGAACACACTTGAGAGTTATTCAGACGATATAAAAAAGGGTCATATAAAGTTGACTGATAAAATGACCACAGAGATCAAGACTCTAAATAAAAACATTCAGTCGCTAATAAATATAAATGCAATTAACTTAAATACTTACTTAAATGACAAAGCAAAAAACAAAATACGTCCCCCTAAAAGCGGATCAGATTGATTTTAGGGTACAATCAAACACAGACAAAGGAGCAATAATACTTGCATACAAAGACGCAAGGTGTGACATGAAAATCCTTGACGATCTTTACGGAAAATTTGGTTGGAAGAAAAGCTACGAACTTATAAACGGAAACTTATTCTGTAGTGTATCAGTTAAAGACCCAGACTCTGGCGAATGGATTTCAAAACAAGATGTAGGTACTGAATCTAAAACAGAAAAAGAAAAAGGACAGGCGAGTGACGCATTCAAAAGAGCGTGTTTCAATTGGGGAATAGGTAGAGAACTTTATGATTTTCCATTTATTTGGATCAATTTTCTGCCCAATGAATCTCCTATTCAATTTCAAAGAAGGCTTAAAAAACTTCAATGGAAAGTGGAATATGATAAAGACAACAGGGTTTCTTACCTTGGAGCAGTTGACAGAGAAAACAAGAAACTTGTTTACGAATATAAAGCATCTTAAATATGGAGTATAATTACAATAAAAACGAAAAGGTGGCATATGAAAAAGGATACAGGGTCACCAAAGAAGGAGTTGTTATTGGAAAAAGAAAGAATCCAGTTGGTTGGGTTCACACTAACGGATATAGAAGATTTAAAATTAGAGATCATGAAGGAAAAAATCTTAATGTTGGCGTTCATCGTCTACAGGCTTATCAAAAGTATGGCGAAAAGATTTACACGAAGGGATACATGGTTAGACATTTAGATAATGACTGCACCAACAACCACTACGACAACATAGATATTGGGACGGCGAGCCAAAATGCCTATGACGTTGAGGCTGAAAGAAGAAAACAGAGGGCTATACACGCCTCTAGTTTTATAAAAAAGCACGACCATGAAGAGGTTAGAAGGTTTCACGAAAAGCATGGGAGTTATAAAAAAACTATGGAGCATTTTAATATCTCAAGTAAAGGAACATTGTCATACATTTTAAATAAACAATCATGAAGAAAAACTTTGATACATATCTTTTCAGATGTTCATCTCTTGGAAAGCTAATGATAAATCCAAGATCAAAAAAAGATTCTCTTTCGGTAACAACAAAAACTTATTTGAAAGAGTTGCATAAAGAAATCTATTTCGGTAGATCAAAAGAGATACAGAGTAAGTTTTTAGAAAAGGGCAAGGTGGTTGAAGACCAATCGATTGAAATGCTAAATAACTTTTTTGGTAAGCAATATATCAAAAACCAAAAATCATATGCCAATAGTTACCTTTCCGGAACTCCTGATATCTACGCTGACGAACTGATTGATATAAAATCTAGTTGGAACCTACAGACCTTTCCTATGTATGAGGAGGATTTGCCAAACAAAGATTACTACTGGCAAATGCAAGGATATATGGCTCTAACAAGAACTAAAAAATGTAAAGTAATATATTGTTTGACTGACACGCCAATCGAACTTATACAAGATGAAATTAGAAGATTCTCTTGGAAGGCAGGAATGATTGATGTGCCGGAAGAAATTGAAGAAGAAATAACAAATAATCTTCAGTTCAATGATATAGAAACTGAACACAGAATAAAGTCTTTCGATATAAATTACAACGAAGAGGATGTTGAAAAGCTTTATGAAAAAATAAAACTCTGTAGAGAGTTTTTGACTGACCTGTCAGTTATAGCAGGACAAAAGATTATTAATACTATAATATAAATTAAATGGAATTAGAAGGTAAAATTAAATTAATCCAAGACACTAAAAGTTTTGGTAAAAATGGTTTTCAAAAAAGAGTTTTTGTTTTGGTTACTGACCACGACAAGGAATATCCGCAACACATACAGCTTGAATTTCACAAAGACAAATGTCAGTTGCTTGATAAATTCAAAGTTGGGGACGAGGTCAAGGTTGGTATAAATATAAACGGCAGAGAGTGGACTGATCCGGAAGGTAACTTGAAACACTTCAATAGCATTGTTGGATGGTTTATAAAAAAACTAGAAGATAATGGGTCGCCTATTGAAAAACAAAAAGAAGAGGTCGCAGACGATCTCCCATTTTAGATGACTAAATATAGATTTTATAGAGCCAGTAGGTTTAAGTCTAAAAAGAAAAAACTTACTGTCGATGCAGTAGTAGATGTTGTAGATAGTGTGGTCACTGACTACGACATATGGAAAAATATACATTCGAGAAAACTTCCATTAGTTTGGAGAAGATCACTGTATTATTATTTTATATATAAATATACCTCCCTGCCACTAGAAGGTGTGGGGGGTTTATTTGAGGGTAGGTCAAGAGTTGGATACAAAAAAATAAAACATTCAAAGGATCATGCGACGGTTCTACATGGTATAAAACAATTAAAAGACGTATACCTTAAATATGACCCACAAATCAAATCATATTATGATATCATAGAAAGCCGTTTAAAGGGTTTAGATGGGTTTATTGATGACAATGATAGGGAAGAGTCCATAGCTGAAAAGATGATCAGATACAAGCGCTCTACTTCGCTTTTCAAAACTATGTTCAGAAGACAGACTATGAATATGGTATCTCTTAAATCAGAAAACATAAAATTAAAACAGAAAATTAAAGAACTGAGTGGAGGGTTACGTCAAGATAAATAGAAAGTTGCTTGAGTGGGGGTATTTTTCAGATGGCAATGTTTTAAAGGTTTTTTTGTTTCTGCTATTAAGGGCAAACCACAAAGACAATGTTGTGTTTGGGACCAAAGTTTTAAGGGGACAACACATAACATCGATCAGAAAAATATCTGTCAATACAGACTTGTCGATAAAGCAAGTGCGCCTAGCATTAAATAAACTTAAAAAAGATCAAACGATTCTTACAAAAGGGACAAACAAAAATACTCTTGTAACTATTGTAAAATATGACGATTACCAAAAGGATGATGTGAAAAAGGGCGAGCAAAAGGCAAACAAAAGACAAACAAAAGACAAACAAAGGGCAACAAACAATAATGATAATAATGATAATAATGAAAAGAATATAGATATAGAGGATTTCAAAATCCAATACATAGGTGGGCGTGTATACAACGCAGTAAAGAAAAACTATAAATTAAATGATAAACAAATCGAGGAGTTGTTTCATGAATTTTATGTAAGGCAGATAACGGAAGGTAATGTCTCAAATTCATTACACGAATACCAAAAACATTTTAAACATTGGTTGGTTAAAAAAATTAATTACAAACAAACAAATAAAAGAAGGTTAGCGTTTTGATGAATACATTTGAGTGGAGCAAAATAGATTTGAAAAATAAACGAGGTGGTCAGGTCAAGTTAGATTGTCCTGCTTGTGATCACAAGAAAACAAAATCTTTATCAGTTAATATAGATAAAGGAGTGGCAAAATGCCATTACTGTGAGGCAATATCAATCAGGGATCAAAGGTCAATTACGGAAAGCATCAGACCTTTTAAGTTACCACCACAATCATGGAGCAACTACACCAAACTATCAGATAAATGTGTTAAATATTGCGAGTCCAGGGGCATATCTCAAGCTACACTAAAAAAAATGAACATTACAGAAGAGACCTATTATCAACCTCAACATAAAGGCAAAGTAAACAACATTGTTTTTAACTATTTTGAGGGTGACATGGTTGTAAATAAAAAATATAGATCTGCTAAAAAAGCTTTCACTCAATCAAAAGAAGGAAAGGCAACCTTTTATAATATCAATTCAGCTATTGGTTCTGAAGAAATTTATATTGTTGAGGGTGAGTTTGATGTTCTAGCAATGGTAGAGGTGGGTATATCAAATGTAATTAGTTTACCAAACGGTGCAAACGACTCTGACGATTTTTGGATCAATACAGAAAAGTATCTGCAAGGCATAAATAAATTTTACATATGCACTGACAACGACGAAAAGGGTAATTTTGTTTCTGAAAAAATAGCACAAAGACTTGGAAGATATAGATGTGAGCGTGTAATATTTAAGAACAAAGATGCGAATGCTGATCTTATTGAAGGCAAAAATGTCTTGTTGGATAGTTGTAAAAATTCAAAAAAATACCCTGCCAGTGGAACCTTTACTGTAGAGGATTTGTATGATGACATACTCAATCTTCACGATAAGGGTCTGCCCGAAACTATTTATCCGAAGCACCCTTGTTTTGGAGAACTTAAGGAAGTTTTCTCCGTAATGAGAGGACACCTTTGTGTAGCAACTGGAATACCAAGCCACGGTAAGTCTAGTTTTGTAGAGTGGTATGTAATGAATTTAGTAAAGGACTATAACATGAAAGCGTCATTCTTTTCTCCAGAACATAGCCCTATGGAACTATATAAAACTAGGTTTATTGAAAAGTTTTTTGGTAGAAATTTTTTCAGGGATTTAGATTTTTATAAAAGAATTACAAAGAAAGAGGTTACACAATACAAGGATTGGGCAAATGAAAAAATATATTTAACCGCACCGGAGCAAGGGGAGTTCCCAAAGTGGTCTTGGCTTTTTGATAAATTTAAAGAGCAGTTGTTTATTTATGGTATAGATATATTTGTGATTGACGCATTTAATAAGGTGGAGTTTGATAAAGCTAATTCAAACGATTTAATTAACATAAGAAACACACTAACCAAACTTACACTCTTCGCACAGATGCACAACGTAATTATATTTTTAATAGCACATCCAAAAAAAATGGTTTTAAAAGAGAATGGAATATATCAAATACCTGATCTTTATAGCGTGTCAGGTAGTGCTGACTTTAGAAATCAAACGCATGATGGCTTTACCATCTTTAGATATTTTAATGACACCGATGAAAGAGCTAAAGACGACGTAGAGTTTTTGGTTCAAAAGGTTAAGATGAAGTTTCAAGGAGATATTGGGTCTTCTGTTGTTTTTAAGTATCACTCGCCTAGTGGTAGATACTATGCAAACAATGTGCCACCTACACACAAACTAAGTGATGATTATGAAGAAGAAAAACAAGTTGGGATTCCCTGGAGTTCTTGACCCTGATTACTTTTTTCCCACAAAAGAACAAACAGATGCCATGTTGTGGTGTATGAATAGAAACATTATAGTGGCACCTAATCCAGTTGGCAATAAAAAACTTAGGATTGAGGTTAGGGAACCAAGTAAAAAATCTATTTCACCTAATACATATGATCACTACGAATATTATTGTCAATCCTATAAAATATACCAACACTTGTATGAGAAATACAAAGACTACAAGTTTTGATTGTTAATAACTACCGTTTTTTTGTTAACAACCCTTTGTTAACTTTACTATATGGAATTTGACACTGTTTATCCTGAGCAACTGCACAAGAGGATGTTGAAGAAAGAATTTAGCATTGACTCTGAGATAGACTTATTGCACAGAAAATACAAAAATCAGAAAAAGATATTAGATAAGCTTTTATGTTTGGACGCACAATTGTACATGAACCTTGGACTTAATTCCACTAAAGCCGACAAGGCTGAAACAAAAAAGGAATCTAGAAAGATTTATCGTGCAATTAAAAAGATCGATCCAAAGCTTGGTGACTTGTTCTTGGTTCACCAAGACAAATGATGCAGCGTGTTGTATATATCAACTACATTATAAATTTACTCTCGAAACACGTTGTAAATATTTACGAAGCTTTATTTGACACAAAGAAAGACTCATCAATATGTGCGGTTGATAAACTGATTGATTTCCTTAAAGACTTGAAGAATGATTTGAATGAGACATGAATGAAGATACTTTACTACAAAAGATAAAAAGAAAGATAGAACAGCTTTATAAAAGTGGGTTTAGTAATCCAACAGAGATTGCAAAAAAAATACATAGCGACTTGTCGATTGATGAAAACACAAGAACTATAAATCACACAAGAGGAAATGTAAAATATTATATTTCTCGTGCAAAAAAAAGAAGCGAAAACCCTGCTTTAGCACAAGCATGTGAGGAGCGTGGAATAAATTTTGACAATGTAGGTATTGCTTGGAACAAAGACAAGAAGTGGTCAATACAGTTCAGGCCTAGTAAAACAGGCCCGACATTCGAGGAAATGCTACAAGATCATATTGATGAAATAAAAAACCATACCTTTAAGTATGAAAAAATTAAGCGAGCAGACTATAATTTTCCTTGCTTACTTGTTATTGATCCTGCTGATATACATGTTGGGAAGTTAGCATCATCTTTTGAGACAGGTGAAGACTACAACACACAAATAGCAGTCAAGAGAGTTAATGAAGGGGTAAATGGAATATTGCACAAGTCAAGTGGGTTTGATATAGATAAAATAGTTTTTGTTGCCGGCAATGATATTCTGCATATTGACACACCTAAAAGGCTAACCACATCAGGAACACCACAAGACACCGACGGAATGTGGTATGATAATTTTTTAGTTGCTAAAAAGTTATACATAGATATTTTAGATAAATTAATTAAAATCGCTGACGTTCATGTAATGTACAACCCATCTAATCATGACTATACAAATGGATTTTTTCTGGCTGATGCCATAAAATCATGGTATAGAAATTGCAGTAACATCTCTTTTGATGTAAGTATAGCTCATAGAAAATATTTTAAATACGGAACTAGTCTGATAGGGACGACTCATGGAGACGGTGCAAAACAGCAAGACTTACCTCTGTTAATGGCTCAAGAATCTGGAAAACTTTGGAGCGACACAAAGCACCGGTATGTATATATTCACCATCTTCATCACAAAATATCAAAAGACTATCATGGAGTAACAGTTGAAGCGCTTAGGTCACCTTCAAGCGCTGACTCTTGGCACCACAGAAACGGCTACCAACATTCACCCAAAGCAATCGAAGGGTTTGTTCATTCAAGATCTAATGGACAGATAGCAAGATTTACACACCTGTTTTAATTTTGTAAATTTGTATCAATAAAATTTAATACATGGGCAATATAATAAAAAAGTATTTTGAAATGGTCGAAGATGGAAACTGGACAACAAGCACAACCGCAGACCATAAGCCTAAGCAGGACAAGGTAGTTGAAAAGTTAAGGTCTGAACTTTTAATCAGAAGCGTAAAAGGTATAAGCAAGTATGGAAAAACTTTAGATGAAAATACCTTAACTTTAAAGGAATGGTTGCAACATGCAAAAGAAGAGGCTCTAGACTTTGCTCTTTATTTGCAAAGGGCAATAGACGAAATAGATGGATTTAAACCTAAACAGAATAGTAATAAGTAATGGTCTTACCGATGACGAGTATAAAGACGTAAGCTTTGCTATCCTTAGTTTAATATCATCAGGAAAATTATTAAAAGATTATCATTATGTTTATATGGATAAAAAAACAGGTGTCAATGTTCTTAGCCTGGGTGAGCAAGAAGTTTTCTGGCAATCCAAAAGATTAAATTGCAGCGCAAAAGAAGCCGTTATATCTATAATAGAATATGAGGGGTTTTATGAAGGCCTGAGCACTTTATTGTATGAAAAGGGCATTGGGGGCTACAAAAAATTTAACTGCATTACAAAAGATATTGTCATATCAGACAGCCTAGACCCTTACATTTGTTTTGAAACAGACATTCGATATGCGAAATACTATTTCGAAAAAATATTAAACCTTGATGATATAATAAGCATATATGAGGACGAGGAGGAGGAAAAGATCTAGACAGATTACCAGGAGTACCAAAGTAACATACAAACAATATAAATTCGCTTCCAAGTTAGAATTATATATGTACAAAGCGTTAGAGAAGCAAAAAATAAAAGTATCGTACGAAGGGAAAACATTTGAAGTGGTTCCTGGTTTTGATTTTTCTATGTCAAGTTACGAAAAAACAAAAGGTAAAAAGATACTTCAAAACAAAGGCAACAAAAAGATCTTACCTATAAAATATACCCCAGACTTTATAGACATACAACAGCCACCTAGATTTATAATAGAGTGTAAGGGGAATCCAAACGAATCTTTTCCTTTGAGATGGAAACTATTTAAAAAACATCTTATAGACAGCAACATAGACACTGCGCTATTTATGCCAAGAAATCAAAAGGACTGTGATGAGGTTGTGTCTCTTGTAAAAAATTTACTTTAGTATGGCTTGTATGGAACATTTGGAAACTCTTTATAACCCAAAGCACTGCGCAAATTTTTTGTTAGGGTTTTACTAAAACCAGCCTTTTCTATTTCATCCGCAACTTCATCATGTGTTAGCCCTGCATTTAATGCGCCCTTATATAACATAAAAAGCTCTTGGTAATGTTTTTGTCTGTATCTTTGAGTGGTTTCAATTGACTCATCGACCTGTTCTTCTGTGGGTGGGCCAACTTCATACCCTAATATCTTTGTTGGCGGCAGATTACCCCTAAACTTTTGCACTTGTTCACGCCCTTCACGGAGACTAGTAATTTGATTTCTTAATTTTTTTGCTTCAAAAAATACTGTTTGTGACGCATTAACTTCTCTCACCTTATATCCTGTGAGCATACCAGCTACTGTTTGTCCTAACACATCTTTAAGGTGCGCATCATATAATTGTTTGCCCTGCCTAAAAGCACCTGGTTCTAAAACACCGATAGCATTAATAATTTTAGCTACTATGTCAGTTGTAGAATCATCCTCAATATTTAAGGCATCTATTGTTTTGGTGATACTTTCTCTTACAATGTCTACAGAAATAAATGGTTGAATAGCTTGAAGTATTGACTCTTTCATTGAGTCTTTAGTGCTTTTGCCTTGCATATATGCCATGATAATTTCTTTGAAATATGCGTGTGGGTCTGATTGAGTAAAATCTATGTACCTCATCACGCCTCTTTCTTTTTGTGGCAAAACCTTTATCTCGTGATTTACTGCCCAATAAGGTAGCAGAGCTCTATTCTCCTCTTCCTCGTCATCATCTAGGTCAAGGCCAACCAGAGACTGTATGCCTTTATACGCAAACTGAGAAGCTATGATAGAAATTAATCTTTTTGGATTTCCTTTTTTTGCTTCATCAAAAGCTAACCTTACAGTGTTTCCAGCTGTCCTAATAGATTCAATAGTAAAAGAAACAAATGTTGCGAATAATGGTAGACCCTTGTAGAAGTTATTGATGGCTCCAATCCTACTGTAGTTTGGTAATATATCTTTAACGATGTTTGCAGCTTTTGTATTTATTTTACTTTTTTGTTCATCACTAAGCTGTTTAAAATTTGCGCCATTGTAATCCATTTTTGCTTGTCTGTCCCTTTCTATTTGAAAGGCAACAATTTTGAAAAAGTCATCTTCTTTTCTGTATAGCCTTTCAGCGTATTTATAAATTTTCCTTAGTGGTGAGTTTCCTTTGAAGTTTTTCTCTAAAAGTTCTCTTCTTTTTTGAATATAATCGTGACTAGAGTTTAAGTCTCTTCGTGTCTCAAACAAAGACTCTATCTCATTAGCTACTACGCTTTGATCTATTACATTATTATCAAGAAGCGTTCGATACAGGTCTTGCTTTCCTTGCTTACTCAAAGATTTATATCCTTTCCTTACATCATTCATTGCTGTTAAAAAAGCTCTTGGATCTGTGTAACCGTTGACGGCCATGAACAAGAGGTTACCTGTGACGTTCACACCATGAGTAGCTGGTGATAATATTGTTTTTGCTATTTTTGTGTAACCAACAATTTGCCTGTATATTTTAGCGGCTTTTCCCAAAGTTCTTGAGCTGGACCCTACAGCAGTCTCTAAGCCCCTGAAAAGATTAATTAATGTACCACCTTGATTTATTCCTTTTATTGTCTCAGCTAAATATTGATATGTATACAAACCATTAAGAGGGTTTAAAAGACCAGAACTTTTTTGGTCTACTATGGGTACAAGCTTTTGTCCTGTTATGGTTTCAAGTCTTTTTGCATTGATGTCGTTTTTATTGAAAAAATACACACCCATACCAGCTTTTCTTAGATCATTCAAATACCTCTGTTGCTCATGAAGAAAAGTCATTTTTGACAGAGTATTCCCAAGGTTTATAATTGGATCTTTTTCTTCCCCCATCAGTTTTTTTATTGCTGGAGGTATTTCTTTTCTTTGTTTTAAAATATTAATAACTTTTTTGTCGCCTCTAGTTGCATTAAACGGATAAGATCGGCTCCCTAAACTAAGTAGCTCTTGGTATTTTTGTTCTACCAATTGATCTTTGATGTCTTTAAAGTTTCTGCCAGGGTATTTGTCTTTTATTCTTCCAGCCTCTTCAATTATAACGTCATATCCTTCAAGCTCCTTTTTTACTTCTGCCTTGAGTTTTCTGTATTCTTCACCCGCAACACCCTCGTCTGTCTCTAATTTGTTTTTATTTTCTTGATATTTTGGATCATCAAATACAGCAAATGTTCTATTTAAATATTGACCAATATTACTCTCTACGTTATTTATTGCTTCTTTGTTGCTAATTGCTCCAGACTTTATAAGAAGTCTTGTGAGCTCGTCAACCCTCATTCTGCCCTCAGCTGCAAGTTGAGCTAATTCTTCACTAATTGTAAGCTCTGGATTTAGTTTTAACTTTTGTGTTTTTGGATCAGGAATAAAAGCTAATAAAGTTCCGTCTATTATTTTTCTTACGTCTGATATACCGTCTTTTTCTTTTTTAAGTTGACTCTGAAGTTTTTCTAAAAGTATGATTGTGTCTTGAAGTCTTCGATTTAATCTACCGTGCTTTTTATCTTGAAGCTGCTGTACTGACAAAGGGTTTCTGTATCTTGAAGAAAAAAGCTCTTTAAATCCATCTATTATTTTATTTCTGTTAAGGTTGATTTCTTTTCCTCTTAATCTAAAACCAAGATTCAACCCGTCTAATTTAAGTTGTTGCTCTTGATATTCTTTTGAAATGACTTTAAATAATTCGTTTACTTTTTCGGCACTAAGTTTATGCCTGGCAACAATAGTTCTTATAATTGTGCTTTCAGCTATACCCTTCTTGTCTAATAAAGTTCTAATATCATCGGCGGGTGATCTTTTGTTAAATCTAATATTCTTTATTTTTTTAGTTTCTTGTTCTGTGTTCATCCTAGCGCTTAGAATACTACTAATTGAGCCGTCAATAAACTCACCCATAGTCATGCCTTGCACCTGCTCAGGGCTCATGTTTGTAAACTTTCTGAAAAATCTTTTTATATATGTAAATACTGCGTTAAGGAAATTAACAAACCTCGATCTGTTAGCGGCCTCTAGAAGCGCTTGACCTCTAGTAGAAATTAAATCGGCCATATACTCGTCACGGGCAACATCAAAATTATCCGTTCCATCTGCATTTTTTTCACCGTATATAATTTTATATTCCTCAAAACCTTTATCCTTCTGTATGAGATCATAACCAACATTTAAAAGATCCATATTGTTTTTTCTCAAAAAGTCTTGCCAGACGTGACCATACTCATGCAAAAGAACGCCCTCATTTATGTGTTTTGGATTCAGAAATATCTTATTACCAGTAGTAAATCCATAAATATCTTTACCACCCTTGTTGTACATTCTGACGTTATTTTCAAGTAAACCTTTTTCAAATTCATATTGTGTGTCAAAAACAGATACATCTGGAAAAGACAACTTAAGTACACCCATAAGCTCTTTCATGTTATCCATCTTGCTGGTTATCTTTGCATCTTGCAATTCTATCCTAGTTGGAGCTGTCCTTGGATCTACTGCTTGTGTTATGGCTGTCTTGAGCGAGGGCATCTTACCTTTAACGTCTGGCTTAAGCATAGCAGGTATTTTTGATCTAATCTCAGGAAACATGTCAGCCGCATGTATAGGATTTTTCAAAATACCAATAAGCTTTCCTTTGTTACCAAACCCGTAGTTGGGGTGTGATATTTCTCTAGTTTCACCTGTAAATATGTCGACCCCAACCAAAGATATAATATGGTTAGAAGGGATCTCAGACATTGCATCTTCATTAAGGGCCTCAAAGATTCTTCTTTGGTGGAGAAGATTAGCTTTTTCTGGTTTTTGACCTCTTAAAAGCTCTTGTGGAACCGCTTTCTGGGGCTCACTCACCTTGTCAACTTCTATCATTACATCACCACTAAAGACTCTTTTTGTAATGTTTACCCTATCAGATATTGTTGTTAGGTCTTTTATGTTTTGAAATACGTCAATTAAATCTTCTTTTGATTTAAGGAAATCAAGTATTCGTTTTTTATTTGATTCATTGATTTGTTTCTTTCCTACACCGTCTACGTTTTTGACTCTTAAGTTTTGTATCTCATTTATCAAGGTATTCTTTGCTCTTCGAAGATTTCTTTTAGGTAGAGTTGAAAGATTATCAATAGCAACTCTAAAAAAAGCTTCGTTAGATGCTATCGATTCGTCCTCCATTTTAACTATAGCTTTTACAACATGGCCATAAAGATCGGGTCGCTTTTCCCAAAGTATGTCGTAGGGCACGGGATCTCTTTCGTATATTGCCTTTGCCCTTGCAAGATCGTTGGCCTCTAAGTTTCTTTTAGAAGAAGCCCAAGCAAGGTTTTTATATTTTAAATTAAATAATAGACCGCCATCATATTCTATATCATTACCTGTTTGTGGGTTTGTTTTTGCACCTGTAAACAAAGGGTCGCTCATTCCAAACAAAACTCTAAGATTTTGAAACTGTTTCAAACCATTTACGTCGAGCACTGGCAAGTTTCCAAATCTGTTTTGTATGCCTTCAATATCTATGCTGTTTGTGGTGGTCAAATCAGTCGGCAAATCTAAATTTATAACATCTGAATCTAAGCTATTCAGCTGATCAGTCATTGTTTGTATTTCTTGTTCATCGGGTATCATCTCAGGCGAATCTTCTACTTTAAATAAAGGTTCAGAGTTTTTGCCATCTAATATTTTTGCAGCTTCATTAATTTCTTTTTGTTCTTGCGTAAGACGTGCGCCCTCCCTTCTAGACAGTAAAAGAACTGCACCAGATGTCTCGTTTGTGTCTTCGTTTTTAGTTTCGGCGAAAGCTGTAATATTGTCTCCCACCTCATTAATAGACTCAATGCCTGTTATTGTAAAGCCCTCTTCTACATTTTGCTCGTCAACCTCAAAGCCTCTTAAGGCTACCTCCAAAGGTGGCTTGACTGGATATTGTTTTTTACCTCTCTCACCTATAGTTTTGTAGAATGTAGTCTTAAGGTTTGACTCGCTGCCGGTGACCTTTTCATATGTTCTTTCAGGCTGTCCTTTGTCGTTGATTACTTCCTGCAATATACCTTTCTGTGACAATGTGTATTCGTCAAATTGTTGTTTTGTTACACGCTCACCGTCGATAAAGAAATTTTCTTCAATTATGTCGTTAGGTTTTTGGTTTAGAGCCTCAATAATAAGTTCTTGTTTTCTATACAAAACCTCTAGCTGCTTGTTGTATTGAGAAATTTGCTCTTGCTTTTGATCTTCTGATAAAAAACTTGCGTTTTCTATAGCATCAATTGTAAGTGTAATGTCATTAATCTTATCATACAAAGGGTAAATATCGTTGGCAATCTCTTCATCTGATAATTTTGCAGCTCTGACTACAGCTCTGTCTTGTATTTCATTTAACTCAGAGTGTAGTCCTGCGTTGTCTTTTACGATTGCATCCACATCATCCTGGGTCTCTACTTTTGCAGTATTCTTTTTATTATCTGATAGGCGGCCTAATATGTTTTCAATTCTTTTAAATTCAGGTCTTGTTTGAACTGAAGAAACTAATCTGGCTATTTCAGATTTTGTATATTTTTTT
>TARA_R100000426_G_scaffold24715_1_pt1 | contig 16573 bp, 26 predicted proteins | sample TARA_R100000426 | Tara Oceans TARA_R100000426 (sample SAMEA2620421) | marine metagenome | biome: marine biome (ENVO:00000447); feature: surface water layer (ENVO:00002042); material: "saline water (ENVO:00002010), including plankton (ENVO:xxxxxxxx)" | depth 5 m
ACTATCATCAAGACCTACATAGTAATCTTGTGCATTACCATCAAAAACTATTTTAGTATCTTCAGCAGTAGCATCACCTATAGTTAAGGTTGTGCCATTGATTGATAAGCTATCAGTGACAGCCAAATCTGTAAAGCAGTCTAGGACTGCAGCACCACTTCCTGCTCCATCTAGTTGCACAACTGCAACCTCACTAGGTGCTATCGTGACTGTTGAGCCTGAGCCTTGTTTGATAATTATATTTTGGGAACCACTTGTTGCATTTTCTATTATCTGTACCCTTTTCATAGTGTTAGGTCCAATAGTAATAGTACAAGCTGAATCTAATGTACCAGTATATTTTAAATAAAATGCCCTGCCTGCATCAGAACTACCGTCTGCTACAGTTGTAGTGTGAGTATCGGCATTAGTAGTAATAGCTTCGGTGCCTATACCCAAAGCTTCTCCGATAAGCTCTAAATTAGTGTTTGTAGAAGTACCCCACGTGCCTGATTCATCACCAGTAGCTATTTCTTTTAATCTTAAATTATTTACGTAAGTTGCCATAATTAAATCCTCTTTATTATATTAAATCAAATTTTGTTAAATATATATATATTTAAGCAGCAATTTCTTTCCAATTAGGTGTTTGTGAGTCATCTACCTTTTGCCATTTGAAAGCATTACCTACTTCACCATTAGCAGAAACACCTGTTAATGTTACGATTGCTTTACAATTAAATGTAGGTGATCCAACTAACCCTACAGTATTACCAAAAACATTAACTATAAATCTATTATCAGTTTTAGTTGTGGAGGTACCAAGTGCAGATGTAGCACTTTGACCAGTTGGTGTTTGGTTTGCTTTTGCTACAGTTGTAACGGTTCCTAAACTAGAAGTAGCCTCTAGACCTGAAATACTTGCATTAGCTTCTGCATCAGTAGTTATAGTTCCTAAAGCTGAAGTACCGGCTAGCCCAGATAATGTTAAAGTATTATTTGAAACTGTAGTAGCTGTGCCTAAAGCTGAATTTCCTGCTAAACCATTTACACCTACTACACCGCCTGCATCTACTGCTACTCCTCCATTAGTCGCTGTAATAGAAAGCCCACTTAAGGTAACGTTAGCCTCAGCATCAGGTGTAACTGTGCCTAAAGCAGAGGTGCTTGAAAGTCCTGATATGGATACTGATAATGGTGATCCCCATGCACCCTCATCCCAAGTGCCACGACCCCAACCATTAATAATAGCCATTTAATCTATGCTATTCTTATAATCGCTGTGGATGCTGCTGCAGCAGGGAAAACTATTGTAAAATCTCCTGCAGTTGAGGTTTTATCTCCACCAAAATCTATGGTAGCAACTGATTTATCACTATTTGTATCGTTATAAATCATACAACCTCTAGCAGTTACAGAAGCTGTGCTAAACGTTAAGTCGTTAAAATCACAAAATCCTGTTGTGCCTGAACTAGTTGGAGCTACATTCGTTAGTGCTGCCCCTCCTGAAGTATAGTTTGTACCACTAGATTGCCCAGTTGTAGTAAAAGCTGTAGTTGTTGCACCTAATGTTGCAGATGATGTATATAAAGCTAATTTAAAAGAATTACCTCCAGAAGCACTAAAGTTATGCACCGCTTCTAATAATTCTTTTTTAAAACTAGTTGTTAGTGTTGAAGTTATTGCCATTTTAAAGCTCCTTTATAATTTTAGCTAAATCTTCGTGCCCTTGTGCTATCAGTTTATTAGTTATCGTACATCGATCACTGCTTATAGCACTTTTGATATAATACAGTATATTTTGATAAATCGCTAATTTATATGCCTCAGCTTGTTGTCTTACATGAGGTGCAGCATTATCACTTATATAACAAATTCTGTCTGTAAGTTTTTCTGCCCAAAATTCAGGTGAATGACCTTTATTGATTTCTGTTTGTACAGTTATTGCCCCTAGTGTGCTTTCTATTTTATCGTCTAACATTAATACCTCTTTGCTTCTGGTGGTGCGTCAATCACAGTTCTAATTTCTGTAATATTTTTTAATTGTTCTTCATGCAATAATTTTTTATATTTAGATAGTTTCATTTGGTGATAAGTTTTACTATCATCTAAAACCATGATATCAGGATCAGGTAATCTATGATAACCATAAACTCTTGATTCTATAGGCACATCTGTATCTAATAACCCAGAACGTGCACCAACTTTTACAGTTATACCTCTTTCAATACACTTCGATAACCAAAACTCGCAACAAGCTTTTCCTGATTCTGCAAAATGTAAATTACCTTTATAACTAAAATCTATACCAAATAAATTTAAAGTAGCTACTTCATTATATAAAGCAAATGCAAAAGCATATGGAACAGTATTATTTAAATATGCACAATCAGCATATCTTACTATTTCTTCTAAAGGGTAGACTATTGCATTAGGACATCTAGGATCAAGTTCACAAGTATATATAGGACAATCAGCTTTAGGCAACCATCTACGCATCACATCTGTTTGTGTCCCAGCATCGTCAGTATCCATAAACCTACTTACTGGGTCTAACATAAATACTCTATCACACTTTGTTATAGCCCCCATACAATTTATACCCCATACTTCATCGTAAGTTTTAGAGTGTATTAAACTTAAATGAAAATCTAGCTGACTTTCTCCCATAGCAACTATAGCAATATTTTTGCCTTTTAAATTATCGTCTTTCATTTTTTCTCCTTAAAAATATTTAGTCTTCTTTCTCCTGTTAGATTTTACTGCACCACAGCCTCTAGCTATGCTAACTTTTATTGGTCCACCTTTAGCTTTTTTTAAAATAGTTTTTACATTTGTAGGTTTGCCACCGGGATTACCTGCTGCTCTTTTTCTTCTTACTGCACTTCTTCTTTGTGCTGGTGTCATAGCTCTTGCTTTTGCTCTAGGAACACATTTAGGATATTTACGTTTACTTTTACCTTTTGCTGATTTTCTGCCACATTTTTGAAATTTTCCTTTTTTCTTTGGGGCACCAATATCTACCCAATCACCTTTTGGACCTTTACCAAACCACTCTGTTAATCCACCACTAGGTTTACCCACGTCTGCCTCTCACTGTTGCTTTACGTTTAGTTCCTTTACGAGCACGTTTCATCTGTGCTGCAGTAGGTGCTCCTTTTGCACCTTTTTTACGCATACGTTCACCAGATCCTGCTTTTATTCGTTTGCGTTTTGCATGTATATTAGCCCATAAACCTTTTCTAGCCATTTTTCTTTTTCCTAGATCTTCGAATCGCTTCTTTACCTTTTTTAAAAATAGATGCAACTTGCGTTTTACCCATAACTTTAGCTCTTTGTTCACCTACTGTTAAAATTTGTATCTTTCTCGCAAAAGGTTTATTAACTTTTTTAACTTTAGCAACTGTTTTTCTCGCATCTGTTGGAGTAGCAAACTTAATGCTGACTGTATCTTTTGGATTTTCATCTGTATAAAGCCTTCTTCCGCTACCTTTTGGTTTTTTACCTGTTCCTACTTTAGGGTCTCTACGCTTCTTTTTTCTACTGCCTTTAGTTACAGACTTTTTAATACTACTTCTTCTTATAGCCATTATCTATAACCACCACCTCTAGCTTTGTAAGTCCTAACCAACCATCCATTTGCATATGCAGATGGGTAGACCTTAAACTTCCTTTTAGCTTCGGCTTTTACCCTAGCGTATAGTGCTGGGTTAGTAGGTGTTGCACCTTTTTTCTTTTTCTTTTTAGCTCTACCGCCTTTTTTTAATTTTAAAGCAGATAAAGTTTTAGCTTGTTTTGCATGAGTTTTACTTGCTTTTCTTAAAGCTGATGCAACTTTTTTTACAGTTTTTTTCTTTTTCATCACCATTATGTTGGTTCTCTCCTTACTTGGTCATATCTATATTCTTGTCTAGTTGCTCGACCTTCAGTCATATTCTTAAGTCTTTCTAAAGATTGAATAAACCTCTGCTCGTAAACAGGAATAATTTCATAGTTTTTCATAAAAACACAAGCCTCAACTAAAGTACCATATAATAAAGTTTCTGGAGCATTTTTAGAAACCCAAGTTGTTCCGTCATCTCCTGCTTGTGTTAATGAATTAGGTTTATATAAATAATGTAATTCTACGTCTAAATCTGTCGAAGGGGATGGTGCTACGATAAAAGTATCATCATCAAAAAGTCCATAATATAATGGCTGCCCAGTTGTACTAGCAGATGATGTGTAATCCCTCATAAAAGTAACGTGTTTAAATTTTAAATAAGTATACTCACCGCTTGAGTTTTTTGTTGCCATAGAATATGGTGCTAAAAAATCTGTCGGTGTTGTTAAATATGGTGAGTTTGCACTTAATTGACCCTCAACGTTTTTCCTAAAATTTGCAGTTTCAACTAATTTTAATATTCTGTCTTCTGCGTTTTCTATAAAATTATTTAAATTATTAACAAAAGCCGTCTCATCGTTTTGCATATAATCTTGTACAGCAGTTTTAAGTTCCGAAAAAGTATAACTCATGTGTTTATAGTTCCTCCCATTCCAGAGTGATTAGTACAATAATAATATAATGTTGGTGCACCAGAAGCAACTTCAATCTGTGTATAAGCTCCTGATGATCCAGGAGTTCCACTAGTAGTTACACCTGTGGTATATTCAGTACCTCCTCCATGAGTTCCGTTAGAGGTTGTAGAAAATCTTAATGGATGCCCACTATTAGTGCTATCTGATTGATCAAATCTATAAGTTTGACCTTCTGTTAAATTCAAAGTCGGTGCTCTTGCACCGTCTATATAAAAATAATTAGACCCATAATAACTAGCTACAGTAACAGTGTAAGTTGTGTATGAGGGTGCAGGTGTAGGCGATGGCGTTGGAGATGGAGATGGTGTAGACGATGAAACACCAGATACAGTAATTTCTCCAACACCACCTTGAGCGGATTGTAAGTTAAAACTTCCACCTATAAAATCATCTGTGGTATTATATTGAGGATTACTACTACTTGTTCTAACTATACCTAAATTTACTTCTTTATCTATATCTGGTCTTGACTCATATAAAGCCTCTGGATCAACTATAACTCTATTAGGTTGTAATTGTGGGTGTTTATATTCGTATTGATCTGGTCCTACTTTTAGCCCATCCCATGTCTTTTTTAAATCTTTATATCGATATCGTAAACCTGATCTATCACATATACCATATGAATATTTACCTTTTGCATAACTCATATAGATTGCCTAAATGGTACTAATCTCAAACTAGATCTGTCCCTATCTGATTCATAAGCTCTTTTAAAATCTTCCTCATACATTTGTTTTAACATGATGCTTTTTTGTGGGTTTTTCTTTACTGCAATATAATAAGCTAAACCACTGACCATACATGGTATAAATCTTGAGGGTAAGTCTTGATCATCTGTTGAAGTGTTTATATCCTCCATCCTTTTCCACCTATATGTAATAAGCTGATCTGTTGAATTTTCTGGTGTAGGGTAAAGGTAAATTTTTGGTGTTTTTGTTCTTTCAACATAAAATTGTGATGGTCTTCCTGTTGATGATTTTACCGGTATATTAAAATATTCTGATCTATCGATTCTTTCCATCTGTAAATCATTAGTAGTCCCACCTGATGTTCTTCTTATTACAGCGTCTAATACATCTATATCATACGCATTTAAATTATAGCTTGATGTATCTTTTATTAAGGTTGTAGTTACTTGTTCAACTTCCCAAAGTTGAACACCTCTATTAGACCAGTCTGCGAACATAATATTTAAACAACGTCTAGCAGCATTAGCATCATATCCTGTACGAAGTTCTAATCCTGCTAGTTCGTATGCTTCTTCTATTACATCTGCTGTATTAAGTGTAAATACTCTGGTTCCAGATGTTGCCATTAGTCAAAATCTTTAAAACAAGTTAAAACTATAACATATGAATCACCGCTTGAGTGACCTGTAGTTGTAAGTTTTATATCCCCTGTTTTACCAGATGCTGCTGCAGTGTTTCTAATACCACCAAACTCAGTAAAATCTTCGTCTTGTGTATTGTCAGCATTTAAATCCCAACAAACTGTATTAGTAGTTGCATGCCATAATAATCTTGCACTCATACCAAAAGTAGAATAAACAATTTTAGCTAACCTTACACCAGTGCATGTTGCACCATCGGTGCTTCTAGTTTGTAAACCGCTTACATCTACTTTAGTTACAGCAGACTCACCAGTGCCATCAGAAGTGTTAGTAAGTTGTACTACAAATAATCTATCGTTATCTGTAAGTGTAGTTGAAGTTACTGCGTCTGCCATGTTTAACTCCTAATATTAAGAATCAGCAAATGGTGTAACTATAGTACCAGAACCTATAACTATTCCTTCTACTGCATATTTTGCAGAAGCAATAGCAGTACATCTAATAATAGTACCAGCTACTCCGCCTTTAGTAGATCCGTTTAAAGTAATTACATCATTAGTAGATCCAGAGATAAAAGTTTTACCTGTAGCATCAGATTTACCAATATAAACTGCACCAACGAATTTATCAGTTCCGTCAGTCTTTATATCAAGGTCAGTTGCTGCTGTCTCAATAACGAAAGTGTATGTAGCACCTAAGTTATTTAGTGAGTTAGGATCACTAGGGTCACTAGGTGCAGTAGTAACGATTGAAGGTAAAGTAAATTTACCATCAGCATCATTACAAGTAAGTATGCGTCCTGCGTGACTGTCTACGGTTAATGTTGTGTCTGCTGTTAAACTTACTACTGAAGTATTACCTGCGGTAATAAATCCTGAAATAGATCTAACAGGACCTGAAAAGGTTGATTTAGCCATTTTAACTCCTATAACTAAATAGTTGTTTCATCTATGGAGATAGTCTGCCGAGCCAGTTGAAACAACAATTAATCTCGGTTTAATTTATTGTAGTTTAAATGTTAGGAAAAAGAAAGGGAGCCGAAGCTCCCTTATTTTGTGCTATGAACTTAAGCTCCTGGAGAACCGTACATTCCTCGCCAGTCACTAAAACCAAAAGAATATCTTTCTCTTGCTTTATATCTAACGTTTCCTGTTTCGAAATCTCCTTCCATACCAGTTTTGATACCACTTCTTACGAAATGTTTCATACCGTTTGGTGAGTCAGTTTTGATAAAGAATGCATCAGTATCAGTTAAGAAATGGTTCACAGTGTAACCCTCTGGGAGCATACCCATATTTCTTAATGCATTGATGTCGTTATCAGATGTTGCTACTCTGTTAGGAGTATTTAAAAGTCTATCAGCCACAAATTGTAATTGTGGTGGAATGATAAGCTTTCTAGCTTGAACATTAACTTTTAATCCTCTTTCATCTTTAAATGCAGCGATATCGATCATTGCATTTTCTAATGAAGTTTCATTCAGATCAGCAGCAGTGCTAGGCTCATTAGACTGATCTCCTGCTGTTAAGCTAGGATGGTCAGTTGTTAATAATGGCTTTCCATCACCTCCTGGAAAGGAAGTTGAGAAAGCGTTATTCAACACGTTTGCAGCTTTGATTTGTTTTGTCTGAGACATAGATCTTGCTAATGCTCGAGTATATCTTGAAGACAAAGTATCATAGAGGTTATCCTCTATAGCTTCTTCAGTAAGTGAAAAAGCTAAAGCAACAGTTTCGTGTGAATACCTAGCAGTAAAAGTTTCTTGTGCGTAGTCATAACTAACTGATGCACCCTCACCTTTTACTGGGGCTTCACCAAATCCTGATAACATTACTTCTTCTTCAAAAGCTCTTTCAGAAGTTTCTGTATCAAAGATTTCTTCATGCTCGTTTTCATAACGATTGTACTCAAGACCAAAGAGTGCGTTTAATCCCGGCTCGAGTTCTTTTACTAGTTGTGCTCTATTAATTGCCATAATTAATCACCTTTAGTCGTTACCGAATGTTGAAGCAGGGAATATAAAGTACCCTCTAGCGAATTCGCCTATGCTGTTTCCGGGCTTATCTACAAACCCAACTTGCTTAGCAATCCCACTAGCTGTAGTAGTCGTTACTCCTTCCTTCGAACGTCCGTTGTTAGTATCACCTGCAGTAGTAGAGATAGTATGCACTTTTCCAACATCAGCTTGAGTTGGTGTTCCAGTATATTGTGCTTCATACACTATATCTGGGTCAGTATATACATATGCTTTAATATCCGCAGAACCCAATGTAGTAGTTCCTGATACAAATCTTTTTACAAATTGTACTTCTCCACTTGTGTCTTGGTATTCAGCTCCGTAAAATACACCTAATGGGGCATCTGTTGCACCACCCTGAAGAACATATCCACTTGTCAGTTTCACTACATCACCAGAGAAAATATCTCCACTAGCTCCACTTTCAATTTTAAATTCAGAAGGTCTAATAGTACCACCACTTAGATGAAAGGCAGGAGTGAATCCATCTGGATCATTTACGTTTGCCATATTTAATCACCATAAGTTTATAAATTAAAATTACTCTTTCTTTATACCGCCTGATCCGAAGGTAACTTTACTAGACCTGTTCGGTTTCTCGATAGGCATAACATCATTACTTTCTCTCATTAAGTTTGTGTCAAGAGCTTCGATTTGATTGTCCGTCATACTTCTATAATAAGCATTACGTTCATCAGCAGTTTCTTCTGGAATTTTTGCTAAAACCAAACCACCTACACCAATAACACCATCGTTTCTTCCACCTTCTATTGTAGGTGCAACAAAGTCTGGATGATCTTCTGACCTTACTGGCTCCCAACCTTCACGGATTCGTTTACTCATATTAGTCTTATCTTCTTGTCCTAATAAAGACTCTCTGATCCAACGATGTTTATATCCTTCAGGGGCAGCAGGGGCTTCCAAAGTTGATGGGGGCGTCCATGGTTTTCTGCGAGATGTTTTTTCTCGTGTTTGAGCAGTTCGTGGAGTGCGATCTGACATATTATTCTCCTACTTTTACGTGTTTAGCATAATCTTCTAAGGATACACCTAATCTTTTAGCTATTGCTACTTGAGAAGGTGTCAACCTTACCTTGCGTGAAGCTTTATTACTTGCAGTCCTTGTTGGAGCTGCAACTTTAGGCTTTACGTTTACATTCGCATCAGTACTATCTGATGAAAACTTTTGAGGAAAAGCTTCTTTCATTCTTCTATCTATTTCCTCGTAATACTCGTTTGATTTTAAGTCATAACCTAAATCAAATAAATCTTTATGTATACCAAATACAGCATACGTCATAATGCTGTCCTTACCAAACCACTCGTTTTTAGCAGCCCATTCTTGTGCTTTTGGGTCTGGTGGTTGTTGGTTTTGTTCATCATTATTTAAATTTGGTATTTTTATGTCTTCTTCAGCTTCTGGCTCTGAGTCTAGTCGTTTTTTAACTTGTCCTATACTTGTTGCCTCAGCACTAAGTTTCCCTATGTCGGCATTTGCATCAGCCATTTCTTCTGCATCACCGTTTTCATAAGCTAACTTATAACGCTTTTTTGCTGCTTCTAGTTGTGATTGTATACGATTTTCTGCTTCATTGACTAGTGTTGCGTCAGAATTTTTTAAATTACTTTTTAACGTACTATTTTCTTTTAGTACGTTTTCAGCATATTTAACAGCTTCTTCTTTTTGTCTTTCAGCTTCTCGATATTTATAAGTTAGTTGACTTATACGTTTTTTAACACCTTCGCTGTATTCTTCAAGCTCATCCTCGCTTTTAGTTTCAGCTACCGGTTCTTCTTCTTTTACTTCTTTTACAGAATCTTTATTAATTTCAAACTCAACTTCTTCGTGTTGTTGTTCTTCGTTAATTACGTCTGCTTCATGGATGTCTACGTCTTTATCTTCGACTTCGACTGTTAGTTTTGGTTCTGCCATTTTTTTACCTATGCGTGGTGGACAACATTTTCAGGGTCTTTGATAACTGCTAAAACTTCATCATCATTCAATAATCGCATTTCGCCACCATCGATTTTAATTCTAGCTCCAGCATATCTGCCAAAGACAATCCAGTCGCCTTTTTTGCACCAAGCCCCACAAGGATACTTATCAGGATCGGTGTAAGCGTCAGGTCCGAGATCGACTACATACCCCACGTTAGTAGCTAGTCTTTCTCTTTCAACCGTTTCTTTTGCTAATACTATACCACCTTTTGTCTTTTTAGCAAGGGTATAGGGCAAAATTAATAATCTATAGCCAGTAGGCACAGGTAATTTATCAACTTCCCTTTCGCAATCTTCTGGGGTAGTTATGCCTTGTGATTCTTCTTCTATTTTTGGATTTTTATTAGTTCTATTTTTAAAATCTAATACTTGATCTGGTATTTTAGTAGTCATCTAAGTCTTCCTTATTGTCTAGCAGGTCTTTTATTGTTAATTCAGCGAAACTAAGACCTGTTAGTTCGCCTATAATACGTTGATATTGCTCGTGGTCTTGTATTGACCCAGATTTCAACGTTTTTGTCAGTTGTTCGTCTCTTTCTCTAATTATTTTAAGAAATTTACGTACAACATCAATATAATCCATTAATCAGGCTGTTTATGGAACATTAAACCTTGTGTTGCTTTGCCAGTTCCTCTAGTTTTTGTTAAAATAGCCTTAACTTCTCTAACTCCAACGTTTACTGGACCACCTTGACGCATAAATCCCATTTTATTCCTTACTGCTTTAGGTAATTTACGCAATCCGGCTCCTTTTTTGCCTTCTGGTATTGGTTTTTTTGCCATTTTTACTCCTTTTTAATTATTTTCTGGTAAATTTCTAGCTTTTTGTGCTTCTTTTGCTAATTCTACTATATCTTTTAAGCTTTGTTCTTCTTTTTCTAATAAATCTTGTTGTAAATTTACTGCTAAACGTGCATCTTGTCGTTTTTCTTCAGATTGTATACGTTTTTCATCAGTTTCTGCTTGTATATTTGCCCTTTCAATATCAGTTTGTGCTCTAAGTTGTGCTTCGGCTTGTCGTAATTGTAGTTTTGCTTGTTCTAATTGCATTTGTGCTTGGAACATTTGCATTTGTGGGTCTATTTGTGCGTTTAATTGTGCCTGTTGTATAGCTTGATCTTTACCGGTTATTTGTTGTGTTGCTTGTACGGCTTGTTGTGCGATAGCATTTTGTACTTCCATAGGTAAAGGTTGTCCTTCAGGAGGTAGTTGTACCCCTTGTTGTGCCATAAGTTGCATAACTTCTAATCTATATTTTAATGCAAAGTGTTCTTGTATATGTGCTTGTAATGCAGCTACTGCTTGTTGATTAGATTGTACATTAGGGTTTTGTAAAAAAGCTGTATGTGCTGCAATATGTGCATCATGATCTTGATCAATAAAAGCTTTTAAAGGTGTACCCATTAAAACTTCTTGATTTTCTGTGACAGGATCTTTAGGGAACTGTTGTTCTTCAGGTTTTAATATATCATCTAAATTTTTTACATCTAATGCTATATACATATTTTTATATGCTTCACGTAAATTATGTATTCCAGGAGCACTTTGAGCTAATTGCAGTTGCGTTTGTGCCATAGTTATACGTTGTGATGTTGAAAATATATTAGGATCACTTACAGGTATAACATCTACTTTTTGATCGAAGTCTTTTACGAAAACACTTCTTGAAGCACCAGCAACATCAAAAGGATATTCATCAGGGATACTTTCACTAAATACTCTAGCTAATATTTTAAATTCTAATTTTTGTGCGTAATGTAAACGTTTATGTATTGCTGACATTACTTTTGAACCACGTTCTAATAATGCTATAGTTGTTCCAACTGGAGCTTGTTGATTACTATCACCAACTTGCATATCTGCTATTGAAGCAAACCTTCGACCACTGTCTACTAATACACCTAATAATTGTGCTAATGTGCCACTAGGTTCTTTATAAGGTAAGGGCATTATAGCATCACGTAATGTTCCTCCTGGAATATCAACGTCTCTAAATTCTCCCGGTTGTAACGGTTCATCAAGTTTACTTACATTCATCCCTCTAGCTTTAAAACCAGCAGGTAAATTAGATAATGTTCCTGCATCTATTAATTGTCTTAAAATAGAAGTAGCAGATTGACTTAAACCACCTATCATATGTATTAAACCAAACCCATAAAAACCTAATCCGGGCAGGAATTTATAATGAACAAAATGTTGTATTTTTCTTTTTAAAGGGTCGTCAGGTCTAAAGTTTTTTCTAATAGATAAAATAGTATTAGTTTCACTTACAAAAGTTACGATATAAGGTAAAGCTATGCCTGTAGGATTGCCTTCGTCGTCTATATCTTCAAAGCCCATTAAATCTAAATTTACATGCATTTCTAACAATGTATATTCTTCGTCTTCGTTTATAGGGGATATACCTTGTATTTCCTCCATTTTTTCTTCAACTTCGTCAGCCTCATAATTAGGATCAGATAATTCAACGTCTTTATAAAATCCATTAACTTGTAATTTTCGTAAATCGTTATATGGCATTTTAATAACGTGAGTAACTCTTGGGCTAGTCATTAAATCTGTTGCATAATATGGAACAACTAAATCTTCAGCCATAATAAATTTAGAACAAGCTCTAGCCATAGACGGATCGAAATATACTTTTTTAAATGCTGAGCCTGATAAAGGTAAATAAAATAATAATTGATCCATATCAGGATCGTATTCTTCCATAACGTGCATAATTTGATAATTCATAAAATCACGTACACGTTCAGCTTGTTTAGCCATTTCAGAGTCCATATCACCAACAACTTGTGTATTTACCGGTCCACCAGCAGGTAATAATTCTTTATAAGCTTGAGCTTGAAACTGAGTAACAGCTTCAGCTAATAATGGGTGATGAACACCACTTGCACCTTGAAAAGGTTGTGTTCTTTCTTGATCGTATTTAATACCTAATAATTCTAACCCTTGAGTAAAAGCGTTATACCAATCTTCCCTAGAATCATAATCTTCTTGATAATGTTCGCTTAATGTAGAACATAAAGAATTTAAAGAATCTTCATCAATGTTTTCGGCTAGATTATCACCGAAAGTTACATTATCCATACCAAACTCTTCTACATCTAAATCCCCTATTTCTTTTATTAAAACTTCTAAATCTTCAGGTATTTCTTGTTGAGGTTGATCTATCTCGATTTCGATAGGCTGTTCATTATCGGCTTGGGGTTGATTTTGTTTTTCTATAGCCATTATTCTTCGTATAAATTATTAAACGTTATTTCTGGGTCCATATAACTATCATGCCCTTCGGCAGAATGTAAATGTTGAGAAGGTGTAAAATCAGGAGCACCTTCACCAGTTACCCATAATGCTGGGCTTGTTGCTCTTACTCTATTATTAGGTAAAGCTACAAGATTACCAGTCCACTTTCCTGCATCAGTCAAGTATAACACATGACTTTGTTTATGTTGTGCAGGATCGTCTGCAATATCGTTATTTGTATAATCAACAGTAAATAAATATCTACCTGTATAAAAATTACCGTCTATTTTACAAATCCAAGGGCTTGAACTAACTCTATCCATTACTACAACACTATGGTCTCTTGATTCACAATCCCAAGGTTGTGCTAAATGGTCTTCCATCGGTTCGCCCCATTGTTTCAATGGTATATCAGCTATAAGGGCTTGTATAGGCATTCGTGCCCACATTGCTCCCCCATGTACACTTGTTTCTTGATCATCTAATTCTATTTCACAGCCAGTAAAAACTACTTGAAAAGATAATGATCTATCTGGAATAGTATTAACAGCTATTGCAAGGGCATGAAGATATTCTCCATGATAGTCTTGATGGTTAGCTGTAAACTCTTTCCTAACCCAGCATTTAAAATGCGGAATATTAGAAATTAAATATGACACGTTAAAAAAGTTTTACTTTTTCTTTTTACGCATCATTTTTCTTTTTACGCCACCTTTAGATCTCATTTTAGATTTTTTTCTTACTCCACCACCGGCACGATATTTAGTTTTTTTCATAATAATTTTATTAGTAATATACTTTATTAAAATACGATGGTTCGTCATCGAACTCATCGCTCCAATCGTTACTTAATCTTAAGAATCCCCCTTGCCTAAATCTCATTAAAGCTTGAGTCATACTATCAACTAAGTCGTCATGCTCTCCGTTAGGAAAGTCATTCACTTCTTCAGCTAATTCTTCAGCCCAGTTAGTTTGGGGTATCCAAACTTTACCATCTGCTAAAATTGAAGAAATTGAATTCACACGAGCTACTTTATCTTGTCCTCGACTAGGTGTAAAGTTAAATATAGGAATTCCTACTGCTCTTAATTCTTGTGTCAATGGTAAACCACTTGCTTTAGCCTCTATAATTACAGAGTCCGGTTGCCATTGTTTATAATATTTTATTGCTGCTTCTTTTAATTCAGGGAAATCAAATCGATCATGTAATACGTCTAATAAAATTATATGAGCTTGTTTACCATCATAATATTCTTCATCTATTTTTCCACTAGGGTAAAAAATACCCCAAGTAGTTACAGCAGTATAATCGGCAGATTCTTTTTTTAAAAAAGCAGTATCATAAGATTGAATAATATATTCGCAATATGGGGGATCATTATTTTCCCAAGTTTTAAACCATTCTTTAGGTATAATCGCAATATCACCACCGGTAGGTTGTTGCATATAATTAGCAAACCATTTACTAGGAGATATACTCGCTTTTACTTTTTCTAATTCATCTAATGACCAAAAATTTTCCCATAGTGGATTACCGCTAGGTAATATAGCAGGGAACTCTATAATTTCCCATTGATCCGCATTTTCGTCAGTAGTCATTTTTTTAATTAATTTACCTGTTAAATCACGTTTAGACCAACGTGTCATAACTATAATTATCGCACCTCCCGGCTGTAACCTTTGTCGTGGACCTGTCATAAACCATTCGTAAGTATCGTCTAAAGCTTTTTCAGACATTGCGTCTTGTTCAGAATGTGGATCATCAATAATAAATAAGTCCGCTCCCCTACCGGCTAACGCACCGCCAACACCAGCAGCAAAGTATTCACCGCCTTTAGAAGTATTCCATTTACCGGCTGATTTAGAATCTGCTTTTAATGATGTTTCAGGAAATAATTTTTGATATTCTTCACTATCAATTAAATCCCTAATTTTTCTACCAAAATTTACTGCTAAGTCTGCAGTATGGGTAGCTTGTATTATTTTTAAATCAGGTTTTTTACCTAATAAATAAGCAGGGAAGTAATGGGAAGCAAACTCAGATTTAGTATGACGTGGAGCCATATTAACAATAACTCTTTTAGTTTTACCTTCGGCTATATCATCAAAGACTTTTGCCATCTTTTTATGATGATCACCTTCAATAAAATTATCCCATAAAGTTTTTACAAAAGTTAAAAAATTAGATGTAGCTTCTTCTTGTTTTATTCTACGTTCTAATTCTTCTAATAATAAAATATATTCTTTAGCTTCGTTTTCGCTTAAATAAGATAAGTCTATTTTTTGTAAATGCTCATAATGAGCCATAATTAATAATCAGATTTAATTCTTTCTAATGCAGAATTTAAACCACCACCTTTATTAAGTCCACTTTTTTTCATAAAAGATCTACCAGCTTCTTCTGCTGGGTCTACTTTAGTTGCAACAACTGAACCAACTCCAGCACCAACTTTTCCAGGATTAGGTTTTATCAATCTTTGTAAATAACTTCCAAATGCTTCTGCAGAATTAATATTATTTAAATATAACATATTTAATCTATTAGATGCATTAGGGTTATTTAGTACATCAACAGCTTGACCACGAGTTAAAACATCTATATCGTCTGTTACTTGAGGTAATAATTTTTTTGCAGCATCAGCTTTTTCGTCAGGTGGTAATTGATTTATTTTATTAGCAACTTTTTTATAACTTTCACTTATATTAGTTGTGGTTGTTATATTTTTTGGCATTAATTTTGCTATCGCCTTAAACTTTCCTGGACCTATAACAGTCATAGCAAACTCTCCAACATCACTTAAAGGACCCTGATTAGATTGTTCTACTAAATCTAATAATCGATTTAAATCTGATGTTATGTTAGAGTCTTTATCACTTAATGTTCTTCCTTGTTGTAGTTGATCTAATCGATTCATGCTTTCAGCTACACCTTCTGATTTTCTAATGGCTTCAGTAAGTTGAGTTTCATTTAAATCTTCTGAGATAACCGGCAACCCAAGTTTTTTGAGTTCCGTTTTTATTTGGGGAATAAGTTCTTGTGCTAATTTAAATAATGCTGGTGATACTGAAGCCATAATTTATTATATACTGGAATAAATAATTAAACCTATAAAACTACATAAAATAATTATAAAAATAGCATAGTCAGCTAATAAATCAGTACGTGTTTTAGGTTTTTTATCTTGTACATATGCTTCATTAATATCAGGTGTACTAGGGTCGTCTGCAATAAATCTACCTTTAGTTGTCCTAGCTCTTTTACGAACAGGCTTTTTAACAGGTTGTTTTTTGCTCTTTACTTTTGGCATAATTTTTTCTCCTTATTAAAATTACTAATTTCGATTATATTCCAAAAGTGGTTATAGGTAAAATTTTATTTGTAAAGTTACTAGCGTTGAGTCCGCCCAATAAGGGTGGGGGGG
>TARA_R100000426_G_scaffold28694_1_pt1 | contig 16422 bp, 7 predicted proteins | sample TARA_R100000426 | Tara Oceans TARA_R100000426 (sample SAMEA2620421) | marine metagenome | biome: marine biome (ENVO:00000447); feature: surface water layer (ENVO:00002042); material: "saline water (ENVO:00002010), including plankton (ENVO:xxxxxxxx)" | depth 5 m
TGTGCTCCAGAAACATCTGTGGCTTGTTCACGCTTAGCTGCATCGGCTTTTTGTTTCACTTCAGGTACTGCACTTATAGGGTCACCAAGTGCTTGACGCTCTAAATCGTTGCCTTTCTTTGCAACATCCACAATAAGTTCTTGAATGACGGACTGAATCCCTTCGGTATTTTTTATTCTATACCTAGGCTTTTTTACAATCCCAGAGCGAGCGGCAAGTTTAAGTTGATCATTTTGAAAGCCAAGCAGTTTTGCAAAATGTGTAGACAGTTTAGACACTTGCTTGGCAAGAAATGGTCGGGCTGACTCAAAGGCTGCAGGTACAGCATCGCCCTCCAAAACCATATTTGAAATAAACTCTGCAAATTGTTCTTGTCCTCGACGGGTAAGCATGAGACGACCATCAGAGCGGACAACATGATCTAAATGCTTTGCGACATTCTGATAATGTTTGTCACCCAACAGTGTTTCAAGAAGATGGCCATTTTCGTGTAGAAAGGTATGCAAGGTAGCTTTATCGTCTAGAAATATAAAAGGCTTACCGTCTTCCATTCGAAAGAATGAGCGACCATTTTTTAAATCATCAAATAGGCGATAAGGTATTAAGTCCAGAGGGTTACGCCGGGGACCAGTTCCCTGAATGCTTTCATTTATAAGCTTTCTTGTAAACTGATATGAGTTTAAGTCACCACCTGTCTCTTTATACAGCTTAAAATATGATTCGATTGCTTGATTGACCAAACCAAGTTCTGGCATTTGTCCGAGAGGACTACGCTGTAACGCATCAATAAAATGCTCGATGTCCTTGACATGAAAGAAACCAGTCTCTATTTGATCCATTACATTTCGTTGAATCCATCTAAGTAAATCAGGACTATATGGGCTGTCAGTGAGGAGCTCGAGAACTTGTCTCATAAGCTGTCCTGACTCTGGCTTGACGCCAAGTGTCAAGTGTAATTCTAATTGAGCAATCTCATGTGGCAACATATCGGATATGCGTCCCCATATGAGTTGATGCGCCACATACGGAAGTACGGTTGGGTCTATGATACCTTCAATTGCTGATGCATCATATCTGCTTCTGAGCACAGCAGCAAAGCTGGGCAGAAAAGCTTCCATACGACGCTCCAAGAGTTCGTTTAATGGATCTACACCACCGATCTTAGGTAAGCGTTCTGTAAAAGGAGCAAGCCGCTCATTTGCATCAAACAGCTCTTCATATACAAGTAAACCCTCAAACATGCGTTTGTATCTCAGGTTTTCAACCGCATCTGAATCAGCAGTTTTGGCGACTGGTCTAGTAGTAGATTTTTTGGTAGCAGGATCAGCCATAAAAGAACCAAACAATGCATTCACCTGGCGACTGTCCATGGTTGTTTTATGACCAAGCCCAAGAAGAGAAAGCATGAATGGGGTCTTTACATTTCCTAAACCTTGCAAACGATTGGCTGTTTTGTAAAGCTTGTCCATCGCCTCTTTAAGATCTTCTTGAGTTATTGGACCTTTCTTAGAGCGCAATTGCTTGCTGATCTCTTGAGTTTCCCAATACAGCTTGTAAGTTTGCTGATACCAAAATTTACCTCGAGGTTCTTTTACATTGCTACGGCCAAACATTTCTCTGAGATTATATGGTGTCATTAGAGCTTGATTGAGTGATTGCATGTCTTTTATGTCATCGATAAAAACTCCAGACATAATTTTTTCATCAAGCTCTTGCATGAACGCCAAGCCTTCAACAGTATAGTTTGACCACATCTGTGGTAAACTTTCAGTTTTGATAAATACATTGTCGTCATCAAAGAAAGATGCGTTTTGTTTAAAAGTGTCTAGTATAACGCTCTGCTTCATGTCGAGACCAAGCTCTTTATATGCTTGTTCTAATCCTTGTAAGCCAGCTTCTTTGACAACATCTGCAAATAGCTCATCTGCCAAAACAGTAAGCAAAACACGCTTTTCACCAAACTTACCATCTTGTCTAAACATTTCTGTCATTTTCTTCTTCAGTGTCCTGCGGTCGATTTTACCAACTTGTTGACTGTATACAGCTGACAGGTACGCATTGAAGATGTCACTAGGCTTAAGGTCGCCGTTTATCATTCTATTGAGATTATCACGCATTGTGGCTGACAAAACTTGCATGAGATCTAATAGTGCATCATCTTGATTTTTGGTACGACCAGGATTGTTTACATCTCCAAAAATAAGTGTCAGAAGTTCATCATCAGAAACGATATTTCTTTTTGTCATATCTAGGGCATAGTCACGGAACGGTCTAAATACATTTGTAAGTACTGGCGACATACCACTGTATCCATCGTTGTAGTAACGACGGCCCATCATCTGAGTAGAGTAGCGAATGCGTGTGGTTTCATCCGCAGCTGGTTCTTGTATCCGAGCTTTGTCAAACAAGCTTGTATCAACTTCTAGTCCATCGCTTGTTCGGATATAGAATCCTCCATCGACTTGTTTGGCTTGTTCGTATTGTCCATAGGGGATGGCTTCATATCCGTATTTGTATCCGCCTTTGAGGTATCTTCGTCGTTTGAAAATACCATCGTCCCTAAGAAAGGGAGATTGCTTAATGTCGGTTCTATGAATGAAGTCAATCGAGTAAGTTCCGGCGAGATTGGGTTCTGGGACATCTCCACTAAAGGTTCTGTCTGTGTAGAGGACTGGCTCAAATCCATGTTTAGTTGCGACTGTGTTTTTGACATCATCTAATCCTATGTTTGTCCATTGTTGAGCTTTGGTTTCGTTTGAGCTGAGACTTTCGAAAATAGAACTGATCATCTCCATTGATTGATCATTATATATTTTTTGTGCATCAGAGATGATGAACTTATCAACTACAAAATACTTTTCATTGCGAAACTTGATGCTGAGTTCATTGATTTTGTTCTTTACGGTTTGGGCTGCCAAGTTGGCAGGGTCATCAGTCAATAGCTTCTGAAGTGTTGTTTGTATGCGAGTTATGCCAGAGGGTTGAATAATATCAATCTGAACGGTCTTGTTAAGATCTACCCCTCCTGCATCTACAGTTTTGTTGATTTCTGCTAGCAAAGACCTCAGAGGTGTAATGGCATCCATGTAGCCGTAAGGGGCGTTAATAGCTATTACAGGTGCCTTAGCGGTCTTGATTCGATTACCGATCGTTTCCATGTTCACATCAAAGGATCGACCGTATTGATTTCTTGGTTCTATTAGGTAGCCTTTCTCTTTGGTCCACACAACCTCAAGTTGTTCTTCACCACGCTCTAATATGCTTTCTGCACGAACATCACGCCGGGCAACAGGTCCTCTCAAAGCTGTTCCAGCTTGTTTCTTTGTATAATACTTTTCAACAAGAGTCACATCAGACTTTTGTATTGGGCCATCTACATCTGTGACAATAATGTGTTGCAACGGTTGATCATGTATTGCAAACAAAGCTTCGTCATAGGATGTGTCTTTACCATAAAATACAGCTCCAATTTGTCGACCACCCTCTATTCTGTTGCTAAGCTGAATTGAGGCAAGTGGGTCATTACCATCATTTGTTTTTCCTACTAAGTCACTGGCTACTCGGGCATCTCTGGCATCTACATGTTTGTAACTAAGGTTCGATGCATATTTACCCAACTTCTTTAAGCTGCCGTGAGGTGTGCGAGGTGCGAACAGAGCTCCTCTAGATGGCACACTGTCCTTCATGTCTTCTGAGATTATGTTGTCTGTTACGCCCCATCGACCAAATATAGAATCTTTGACCTCTATAAACGGTGTTGCATCCAATTGACCTTGCATTACAAAATCCACACCACTGATGTTCGAATATGATGATGCGTGTCGCACAACTGCATTGGTGACAACTTCAGCGTATCGTTCATCGACAGATGAAACATCGAAGACTAAGGTATCAGTTTCAACATTATGTGTGTATGGTATTTTATGCAGAGCGTTATCAGAAGTCTGCACAACTATAGAAGAGTCTGGTTGTTTTTCTGAAACGATTCTCATCGCCTCAAGAGCTCGAGTGTTGGCGTCGATCTCGTCTTGAACATCCATGCCATATTTATTCAAAGCTTCTTGAAGCTTTGTTTGCTCTAACATCAAATCGTTTACATGAGCCTGGACTTGTGTGCGATTCATTCCCATCATGGTAATGTCAGCATTGACTCTTGTTGTTGTTAAATAAACTTTTGGATCGGTATTTTCTCCAATCCATTTATTAAGTATATTCAAGTCTTCAGGATCGGGTGTTTCAGCTTGTAAAACCTTTTGAGCTCGACCAAATTCATCTCCAACGATACGCAAGTCATCCTGTGGAGTAACAGATTTGCGAGTCCGCTTGGCAGCTGACATTGGATCCATGTCTATAGACCGATAGATAATGTTGTTGTGTGTGACAAGTGTCTCAACCTTGGATTGAAATTGATCGACACCAACCCGATAAGCCAGCTCATTTAAAATTACATTACCAACAGAACCATCAAGTCTTGATGGGTAGGCTATGGAAACGCCTTCATCAATTGCGTATTGTAACAAAGCCGTCAGGTTGCGGTATTCATTTGAAAGCATGTCATTGAGCTTTTGAAAAGACTCTTGTTCTTCCAGCTTACTGTAAAGCTGGTCAGTAGCTTTCTTTGCTTGAAGTTGATCACTGCTATCTAATTGACCTTTTAATAAAGAAACAACATCATTGACATTTGCCATGCCAATCTTTTCAACGGTCATGACTTGTTGTCCATTGGCATCTTCAAAGAATCGAACTTGTATATTGCCATCCGCCGGGCCTTTGAAGATATGCGTTCCATCTTCACGAACATGAAAGAATCGTGCTTTCTCTTGTTCATTTAGTATGGTAGTAATGTCCTCTGCTGCTAAAGATTGTCTCTCTTCATTCAAAGCCTTTTGAAGCTCTTGATCGATTTGATCAGTTTCTAAGACTGTTGGTCTCTCTAAAGATTTTGGGTCACCACCCAAGCTTGCGTATGTAGATCTAGCAAGTTGTGCGTTAGTGCGAATGCGTTCTACTTCTTCGTATGCATCTATATACGCCTGGCTAAAGTCTCTGCGCTTTGGTTTGTCTTTTGCGCTGATTTCTTTTTTGTTGTATTGCTTTGTCTCTTTATCATACTGAATACCAAGGTAGTCTTCTACCGCTTGACGCTTTGGACTACCATAATAATCCATGATGATGTCTTCATCCTTTGAACCCCGTATGCGTCGACCATCAATCTGTGCCAACTCTTCTGGTGAAAGAGAACTAGTGAGTCTTCTCTCAGCTTCGACCAGTTGGTTGGCAAGTTGGCCTATATTGTCTTGAGTCTGACGCAACATGCCTTCGGTAACAAAAGGCTGTTTTAATAATGGCTTAAGCTCACTTACGATTGGTCTACTGGCGAGCTGTAGACGAGATACTGTGCGCTTAGGAACTTTAAGTGAAAGACTATATCCGTCATCAACAGCTTTGACTGTATCATCACTTATATTAAGTGGCCTTGTATACTGCGCAATGAAAGATTCCTTTGTGGCCTTTTCAGGCTTACGAACTATAAGAGTGTCAAAATCAGCGTCGGTTTCAGCCAAATGTCTGATCAATGATTGAACAATAAGTTCTTCTGGTGGCTCAAGAGCATCCCCAGCTTCAAACATTGCTTTCTGTTCACTGTCTCTTATAATCTCTATATCGTCAATACGAAGTGCATTATCTTTGACGCTAACACGCACATCAGCCCGATATGCTTGACCCTCATGTTGCATGAGCATTTGATATGTTTTTGCACCATCAGTCTCAACATACTTCACTTGTGTTGCCAATCTATTGTTGATTGCTTGTTCAACCGACTCTAAAGTAACATCATCACCATATTGAATACCGAGGTGATACATGTAGTCTTGTTCCGGTTTAGACATCGTATTCCAAGTTGCTTCGTTGTACACTGGGTCTTGTTCACGAGAAGCTCGTATTGTCTCTAAAGCCTGCTGTTGTATGTTTACTTTCTTGGAGCGACCAGAAGTCTCAACCACTAAGCTTCTTACAAAAGCATCCACATCTTGATCGCCAATATGTGCAGCAAACAATCGGTACATCAATTTCTTTTGATTTTTATCCAAGTCAAAATCATCAAAAAATTTGTCGAAACCGTGACGCTTTGATGCATTTTCAAACTCTTTAACGATTGGTCCATCATTGAGTTGTTGTAATCCTTTCAACATTTGTGGATGCTGTTTGGCTGCTTGTGTGTCAAGAATAGAAACCACTAAATTGATGTCTATGCCCAGCTTGTTGAAGAAAGGAGTGTGATATGCAAGTTTCGTATTTCTATTTGCATCATCTTTTGCAAACAAAGACTCGCCTGAATTTATAGTATCTTTCAGGTCTTCATGATAATACAGGCGAACCATTTGCTCAGCTGGCACAGACATTATCTCTGGTGTCAGTAGATTAAGATTCCTGCTGCTGCCTAGATATGCTTTGCCAACTACATAGTTGTAATAATCTTGGTATCCGACTGTATCTTTCAATGCTTTTGCAAATCCCATCTGAAGTTGATTGGTTGCTGCTGTGTCTGTCGTCAATTGTGTGAGCCCACCTCGAGCAGTACCAACAGCAAGACTTGACAAACCCCTTTGACTTATGACCTCAGCCATTGCTTCACCACCAATCAATAGTGATAAACTACCAACGGCTAGAGCTCTGCCCGTAACATCTTTAGTAGCTCTTATTGCAGATTCTTTTGATACTTTAAATGTGTCCAGCTCTTCTTGAATAGATCTTCGGATTTGAGCATCTAAAACTTCTTGAAATGCATCTTTCTGTATTCTATTTGAAAAAGCCCGACCGACAACACCAGTCAATCCATCATTTGTGGCTGCTTCCAATAATGCAAAATTGACAAGTTGTCTAGGTTTAAGACCTGACTTCAATCCTCCAGCTCTTCTTACAGCGGTTGCACCTATATCCAAAGCCTTACTCGTGCCTGCAAAAATTGGATCGATCGGATCAACAAGGATGTCACTGGCCAAACCGACACCCTGAGCCTTAACATACCCTGGCGTCAAGGGAGAGTAACCCATGCGCTCAGCTCTAAAGCGAGAGAAACCCATTGCTCCTTCTTGACCAACTGTCAGCATCGCTAATGATCGATCAAAAAAAGTAGTTCTTTCATAGTCGAACATTGGCACATACTTGCCATTGTCTGCCAACATAGATTCTTGAATGGAATGTGGCACAATAAAGGTTGGTTTGATTGGCACACCCATGATTGTATTTGCAAATCTGTCATGGCCAAGTAGGAGTCGCCGAGAATGACCATCAAAGATTTGATCAGCATCTAGTTGATAAACTTGTTGTGTATATTGATTCAAAGCTTCGTCGCTTGCAAACTCAACAATGCCATTGCTACTCATAAATGCAGAAACATCAGCAACTATTCGATCAATTTCTTCTACACTTAAGTCCCTTCTTGTGTTGCGCATATTTTGACGGATGTCTTCTTGTACGCCACCAAAAACAAGACCTTGCATACGAGTCTCAGGTGCGACTGCTTCAATCAAACGATCATAATCTAGTGTGTATGTGAATGGCGCAAAAGTAAACATGGCAAGTTGTGTCACATAAGAATCAGGATCAACCAATTCAAGATACTCTTTGGCCATGCCTAAGGTATTCATGACTGACATTGTACTGGTACTTGGTCTAACAACCACGACTTCTTCTTCCATGTCATACTCAGTTCGAGTAGTTAAAGAAGTCAAGACATCCATTATGCCTGTCATTATCGCACGATGAGAGCTGACATCATTTCTGTACTCATCAGCAAAGATTAAATCATTAATGTCAAATAATGGACTGCCAGCGGCTTTGCTTTGTTCATACAGAACGGTAATAGGCTTGCTTAAATCTTTTGGGTCTATTGCGCTTACATCAGCAAGATCAGCAAGATACCTTGGCAAGTCATACAGATTCATGTTGCCAAATTGCTCTATTGCACCGTTTAAGTTCTGCGCTTGCAGGTTGTCTTGAAATTCTGGGTTCTTACGAACAGAATCCCACCCGGCATTTGGCTCACCACTCATAAGGTCCGCAGCTTCATTGGTATACATCGACATTTTGTTCAAGTCGTTAATAAGAATGCGGAACTCATCTTTTGGGTAAGCCTGAGCAATGAGTGAAGTGTCAGCCCCTGGAAAGAAATTATTCAATAACTCTGAATAGTTTTCATCTGATGTAGCTTCTAAAGCTACAGAAAGTAGCGATAGTTTGTCTCTGAATGAGCCCTTATCAGTGATCGGTAAAGAGCCTGTGCCCGCAGGAAGACTAACATCTTCTCTACTTAATTTAGGCAGTACCCCCTCAAGAGCCTCAAGACGCTTTAATTTCTCTACAAGCTCTTCTGTGTCTTTGCCATTCCTTTCTGCGTTTCCAATTTCAATACGGAGTGCATTCAGCTGCGCCCTTAATGTAATGTCCAACTCACTTTCAGTGAGATCAACTAAGTTTTCAACGATAGGTAAGCGCAGCAACTCACCGCTTACTAGACCGGTGCGCTCAACTTGAACATCTACTTGATCCTCAAACATGTAAGATAAAACATCTCCAGCTTTGCGTGGATCAAATGCAATTTCTGTTTCTGTGAAAGGATCTTGATCACTGCCAATCATGTCAAGTTTTTCACTATCCAACTGATCATAAATGTTTTGAATTACACTTACAAGCTGTTCATCTGTAAGATTAGGATTGCGAGCGAGGCTTTGAGATAATTCAGAAAAGGTCTTATTTAAATACTGATCTATAGAAGAACTTCTAGGCTTATCAACAAGGGTGTCTTCTGTAAGAGGTCCACTCATTGTCACATGTTCTTTTGCAATACCTAATGTTATTTGTTCTTGTATTAGAGCTTGCAACATGCTTGGGTCTTCTAGCTCTTCACTTGACTTTTGTTGTATAGATTGATCAAGTCTATACTGTTCTGCTCTTATTTGTTCATATTGACGCTGTCTTTTTCCTGCAACAACAGAGTCCATTTCTTGATTGCGAATGTAGTTAAGGTCACGCACAACTTGTTCAGGTATTTGAGTCTCACCACTTAAACCTTCAAGTGCCATTTCTGCTTCGAGTTCTGTGGTAAAATTGCTTCTGGTACGAAGATTTGCGATCGCATTCGCTGTCTGACTGGCTAGCTCCATGCGAGGTATATTAGGGTCGATAATCGTTGAAACGCCATATTTTTGCATTTGTGAAATGGCTTTGTCTAGAACCTCATCTTCGACATCTTCACCAGCTAATTTTTTTAGGTCAAGTCGCTGTGTTGGGCTTGCAGCTTTAGCCATTTGCTGAAACAAACCACCGAAACCTGCCAAATCTTTGATCTCGGAAAGACCAACTGAGAGACTTGCGTCTTGTATATTATTGACTAGTCCTGCAACACTCTTTGTCGTTGTATCACTGTTTAAAATCGCATCTATACTGTACTTGCCCTTAGCGGGTGCTTTTTCCAATCCCAAGTAGACTGGTGCATAGTAACTGGCTCTTACTTGTTCGCTGAGCAAAGCGACATGCGCAGCTTGATGAACTGGATCCAGCTCTTTGAAATCTTGACCAAAGAAATCTTTGTATTCCTCGGCATACTCTGACTTTCGTATCTCAACTTGCTTATTAATAAGATTTTCAAAGCGATTCGACAGGTCCTCACTTTCAAGAAGCTTCCTGCCCAAAGAGTTGTAGTCTCCTTCTTTTACAGCAGCAAGCGCTGCACTATCGACCTCTCGTAGCTCTTTCTCTACATCTTGAATGTCATCGTCGCTTGCAGCATATCTAGCTATGAACTTGTCAATGTCTATTGCTTGACCAGTTTGGTCTGTGATTATTCGCTTAGCATTATTTCTGATTGGTGTAACAAATTCACTAAGACTTCGTGCTTCATACCGACCGGTCATATCGTTGACAAGTTCGGTTTTTTGATCAGCTGTTAAATTTAAAGCTTTGACAGTGTCATCAACTAAGATTGCTTGTTGGAATGTCTCTAATTCCAACTCATAATGTCTGTCTAATAAATTTTCACGAGTCTCTTCTGTAAGCTTCTTGGGGAGAGCCATATGTCATCCTAGTTCTGAGCAACCTGATCGTTCAGAACCATTATAACCAATCCGTGATCATCTTCATCCCCAAAAAGTGCCAAAGGCTCATCTCGGATGTCTTCAACCATTTGACTGTATGCACGATCGCCGATGTGCCCGTACAGAGGGGACATCTCCATCTTCGAATGTAAAGGCACACTCGCCAGGTCGGCCCGGTGAGGCTTAAAAAGTACACCCGTTTGCAACACTTCAACGGTTCCATCAGCCAGCTCATCACCTGTATGGTACTTGTCTTTGACACCCATCTCTTGGTCTATGATGATTGCGCACAAGCCCATTTCGGTTTCAAACAAGTCGTCGACCATAAACCGGTCAGTGATGTACTTGCGGTAGTATTTGCCCTGTTCGAGCGCATGCATACCGTCTACAATCATTTCATCATCTTCTTTCATTTTGTAGTTCATCGTGGAAATACCTCAAATGCAACTTGTCCTGGACCTGCAGTTCTTCTTGTTTGTTGTATCAAAGCTTTTACAGCTTCACGGGTGTGTGGGGTGTAAACTCGTTCTTGACCATCGCCACTTAGGCCCATTTGTATTTGGCCTTGGTCAATCAATAGCTGTAATGGTGCAGTATCAAATATATTTGACTCACGAACAGGCGATGTCAAAGGTGGACCAATCTCAACAGGCTTTGGAGGAGGCGTAGCACTTGGTACTTGGCTCGATGACAAATCTTCAACAGTTGGAACAAAAGCTCTTGAATCATAATCAAGTTGTTGTGCGGTAACATTATCATCGCTAAGAAAAGGTTCGACTTCCTCATCTGCAACTTTTATATCTAATTTTGGTGATGGTTCTATACCTTTGACATTACCTTCCATGTCGAATGGTGAGTCACCACCTTCCATAATACTTGGTTGTTTGAATTTAGCATCCTCTAATTTCTGCATGTAATTTGCATATGCTTCAGCTAAACCCTCATCGTCTGCATCATAAACATTTCCACTCAATGTGCTTTGAGGAGTTGCTGCCACACGCTCAACTCGAGCAAACGGTGTGCGGAAATCTTCCTGCTGTGTAGCCTCAATGGCTGAAGCCAAGGCATCAACCTTACCTTGTGAGCGGCTCATCTGTATGAATGGATTGTCAAGCATGTAGTTTCGGCTGAACCCTGCAAAGGCATCGACGCCACCTTCCTGCAGATCTGTCAGTTGTTTTTCATACATAGCTCTTTGATCTTCATACTTTTTGATTGCTGCATCTATCTGACTATTGAAGGCTGCTTCATTGGCAGGAGTATCTGCTCCGATTTTCCCTTCAACAAAATCAAGCATTTCTGATACTCGTGTCGTATATGGAGTAATACCTGTGCTCCCACCATATTGACTCAAAAACACTGGTCGCTTCATTCCAGGGGCTGAGTACCCACTTAACTTACCTTTATCAACATCTGGAGCACCAGTTGCATCGACTTGCTCTTCAATTGCAATCAATAAAGCCGTACGTGCAACAGGATCCGACTCATCAGCCAACAATTTGGTAATTGCCTTTTCACGATCTTCTGGTGTCTTTTCAGTCATTGCTACTTTTACTGCTGCATCCTTTGCATTCAAAGTTGTCAGAGCTTTACCTCCCATTTCCTTTTCTACTACACCAATGTCCTTTTCATACTGGTAGCTTATCCTAGCGAACGGACTCGTAATTCTTAACAAATCTTGTTTGGCTTTCGCATCGCCAATTTGCGCTTTGGCCTTTGCCTTTTCTAACGCAATGATGTTTTCATTCATGAGCTGTATTTGCTTTTGCAAAAATGTTGGATCCGCTTGTGCAAGAGCGAGCTCCATTATCTGTCTGTTCATGGCACTGCGTTCTTTGACAAAACCTTGTAGGTATTGACTGAATATGGAACCACCTTGAAAGGATACGGTGGGATCAAAATATGGCTGTATCATCTTGTTCTCCTACAATGTGTCTGCTATCTGAGGATTGTTGCGAAGATATGTCTGTTCTTGAACAGATAAATCGCTAAATCCAAGCCCACCTAATATTTTTCTACGAATTTCGTCTTCAAGAAACTGATTGGTTATAGCAACATTGTCTACCGATGGTGGTCTAGGTGTATTCATTCCTCTTTCAATCTGTTGTGTCTCAGTGAGACGACCTTGTTTCAGAGTATCGCCAAGACTAGTCTGTTGAGTCTGGGTGGCATAGTTCTCGGACAAGAACTCAAGGGCTTTTGGATCTTCTATACCGTTTCTCTTGGCAATCTGCTCAATCTCACGCTGACTGATACCACCAAAGTCTTGAGCTCTTGTGAGTTGCTTAGATAGACGAACAGCTGAATCTGCATCACCTGCTACACTCATCAATCCTGAAGGATCAATCTGCTCCATGGCTTTACCAGCTCTCGCAAGCCCGGCGAGATATGCAATGTCCATGCCTGTCTTCTGTAAGTTGGCAATGGCCTGTTGTGAACGCTGACCTTTGTATGCAATTAACTGTTCCATCTTTCGCATCTGTTGGTCTGCTTTTGCCATATCAGCTGCTGCAATCTGAGCTCCAGCTTGGCGTGCTTGGTCCGCAATCAGTCGTTGACGCTCTCTGTCTGCTCTGACTTGTGAAGCCGCTGATGTAACAACCCCAGAAGAGGCTCTCTCCGCTTCACCTGCACGCTGTATGTCACGAGCCATAGTGCGAACAGGACTCATCATCTGACGCTCCATTTCAGCTCTCTCGCCTCTTGTAAGGCCAAGCTGACCACGACGCTCTAGACCTTGTAATCTATCCAGTTCCTCTGCGGCATATCTGTCTTGTACATTTCCCAAAGTGCGAGGTGCAATGACCTGCCCAAGCTGAGCTGCAGCTCCAAGACCACCAATAAGTGCTGCAGGTCCTAGGTTACGGGTCAGGTCTCTACGCTGAGCAAACTTATCAAACTCTTGTTGACCTCTAGCCATTTCTGCTTCTGACAGCGGTGCTGTTGTCGTTTGGCCGCCTAGTGCTGCAATCTCATCAGGATTGGTAATAGATGTTGTAGTTGCAGCAGATTTTGCTTGCTGTGCTTGCTGAGCACCTAGCGCTTTGAATTCTTTGAATTGTTTTTCTGCTGCTTGAATTGATGCAGGCTTTGAAACTGGTATTCGTCCAGTCGGAGTAACATAAAAACCTTCAAAGGTTTGATCATCTACTTCGAATATATTGCCTTGGCCGTCTTTTGTTAAATCCGGAAATCTTACTATAGCCATGATTATGCTCCGTACTTACTGCGCATAAAGCGATCAAAACCGGAACTGCCTCCGGTAGCTGTGAGAAAGGTCTCGTCTTCAGGCTGAAACATATACTGCTGTCGCTTTCGATCACGAAGCTCTTGTCGGGCTTGGCTTGAACGATTGATTGCAAGCTGGTCTGCTTTGGCAGCTTTCTGCTGCTTGGCAATGTCTTGTGCAAGCTCCTTCTCTGCTTTGGCTTGACGAGTTGCACTGACAGCTTTGATCACACCGCCAACTGCTAAACCAATACCAGCTCCAAGTAATGCTCCTGCAGGTCCAGCTGCCAAACCAAGTTTTGCACCAAAAGTTCCGCTAGCGCCGGGCGCTGTGGCTAGCGCTAGCCCCAAGCCTGCACCACTTAAAGATGTGCCTAGACCTGATGTTACTGCTTCAGAAGCAACACCTTTTTTTTCATCTGAATCTAATTTTACATCACTGTATGCCATGTCAACCTCATAGATAATGTATCTCAATATTTAGCGTTCTGTGTCGGATTACTGTATGCTGCCAAGCTTTAAAGTCACTTGGAATCAATGGCTTGATGCGAATACTTACATCATGTACACCTCTATCAAGTTCAACCATAGACATCATGTTTATGTTCATGTTAGACATGGTTTCAGAAGTTTCACAAGCAGCATACACATAACGCTCAGTTCCCGGCACTTTTGTATCATCAACAAACAATGCGAATTCTGAAATCCTTGTTTGCAGAAGATGACTGTTTCTAGCCAAATTGCTTTCGATAACTGAGTTAGAATTTTGAGCAAAAAAACTAGCCCGAATCATGACTTGCACATCCTTTCTTGTATATCCATCAGGTATGGCCACATGAAATGTGCAGGCTAAACCAGGTATTGGTGTAAAAGATTGAGTTGCATTGTAAGTGTAAAACATAGCATCAGTTCCACCACCTTCTTGTCTGAAATGAACATCACCACTCACAAGTTGAACTCGTGGAGCCGGAGAACCATAAAACTCAGGCGAAACAATAATCGAAGGATCAACCCATTCTGTTTGCGACAAATCTTGATGCTGTATGTCAGTATTTACAAACTGCTCAAGGTCGGAAACCTTTTCATTGACTGAATTAGCTGTGACGGTGGCACCGTCAACAAAAGGCACAAATGTATTTGGTAAAGGCATTACTTGTAATACTCCCTACCAGTCAAGGTAAACTGCAAAATCTTTACAGTATAGTGAAAGGATGTAGCAATGGAATTATTCAAATTAGTAGTATCTCTTACAGTAACGCCAAAGTAGATTGGACTGGTCGAAACCCAATCAGCTTTTTTCCAAACAAAAGCAGCTCCATAACTTCCCGCCACTAGTCTATTTCCATGTGATCTATTTGATCGAAAGCGACGCCTCGTAGCTAAGATTTCCGTATGAGGATTTAAAATATTATTGTCACCATGAACAATATGAAAATAAAGGTCAGGATATTTATCTACATTTGTACCAGAGCCGGACACAAAGCCTTGTACTTCAAAAGCAAAACTGCATTCTATTAGCATCTCCTCTTGATACTCTGTGAATGGACCAATCACATGATTTGAACTGATAAGCTTATTATTTATCACTGGAGATACATTAAAAGTGCTTGCCAATTGAACAAACTTACTCGGACCTATGCGAGATGAAACGACTTCTCGTTTGAAATTTCGTACTTCAAGTCCTTGATTTCGGAAGTTATCAGATGTTAGATTGCCTTCAATGTCTTTTATATTTTTAATGGTTTGATTTGGAGTTGCTACACCAATACGATTTCCTATTGCTTCTGGAGTGTATGATATAAATGACATTATCTCCTCCTATAAATCATTGTCAAAGAAGACACGCTTACTTTGTATGTAAAGTCTGTTGAATTCTTGTTTAGTGTTCCAATTGCGCTGGGTGCTGTGCATTTCATTTGAATAGATATATCGTTTGTTCCCGCTACAACTACTCCTGTGCCAACTGCATAAAAGCCTGAAGCTTGGTAGTTTGCAGAAATGTCTCTGACATTTGAGATTACCTGTCCGTTCAAGACGCATCTAATTTTGAATAATATGTCCGAACCAGTACCAGTGGAAGGTTCTGGCATGTCATTACCTTGTAAAGAATATGTCCCTCCCATAAAAACAGTTAAGACTCCATCATCTTCGAAATCTTCAGTTCTTAAATGTATTGTATTAAACTGTTGATCATTAAATGATCGAGCATTTGTCAGCGTGCTTTGTAGAAGCGTTGTAAAAGTGTTGTCGGGTAAAAAACTTTTGTCGATTACCTTCTCGGGTATATTATCTCTATCCAGCTTGCCGTTAAGTTCCCCAACCAAAGCATTTAAGTTTTCATTGAAATCATGCGGATCTATGGCTTCGCCATCTACTACTGTTCGTTCTCTATATCGAAAGCTCATCGTGTTTCCGTGCCTCCCATCTTTGATGTAAGGTTTATAACATTTCGACGAGAACCAATGCGAGCTTCAAGCTGAAACTCAAGCAATTCAATGCGTCCTGATGTTGGCGTAAACTTTATCTTGACTTCATTGACTGGTCCTTTGTGCATTGTATTGATGTCGAACCGAGCATAGACAGGTCTGTGCTGAGCATACAGACTTCCGTCTCCCCATGCAGTTGTTCCATACACTGAGATGTTTTGATCTTCCAATGGTCGCTTTTGTTGCGTCGACTTGTTGACTTCATAAGCTTGTGTGAGCTCACGATTAGTGGTAAAGTTTAATTGAAGATCGTTGTTTCCATATCCAATGATGCGACCCTGAACACGCACTGGTACGAAATTTTCATACACACTTCCGAAAGGAATGTCTGATGTCTCATACTGCGTTTGGAAGCCATAGTATCCACCCTTTGACAGAAACCCTTTACTGTAGACGAATAAGCCTTTCGGACCAACATTGCTGTCTTTGTACAGCCCGGCGAAAAATAGATAGCCTCTATGGTCTTCGCTTTCTGTCATGTCTTTGATCGGCATGTCATCCATAAATGACCATGCACCAATTTCATATGAAAACTTGAGAACTCTTGTGGGGCCTTCTTTGCCTTTGATCGGTACAGTCAACCAATACTCTCTGTCTCGATGATAAATTAG
>TARA_R100000426_G_scaffold20900_1_pt1 | contig 16340 bp, 20 predicted proteins | sample TARA_R100000426 | Tara Oceans TARA_R100000426 (sample SAMEA2620421) | marine metagenome | biome: marine biome (ENVO:00000447); feature: surface water layer (ENVO:00002042); material: "saline water (ENVO:00002010), including plankton (ENVO:xxxxxxxx)" | depth 5 m
GCTTCCTTAGTATCGTAGGTATTGTAGACACCCACCCACCAGCAACAGACGTATCGTCAACATAAGCCTAATTTCTTAATTAGTCCCCTAGAGTAAAAACGCTCTACCTGTCCAAAGGAATTATATCATGGACTAGCTTCGGATTAAATGGGCCCGGCCCACACCGCACACACACAAGGTGAAAATTATGACGAACGTAAATCAAGGAAGCAGAGTAGGAAATATATTTGGTGTCCCATTTGGGGCTGGCCATGGAAGCAACGGAATGGAATACGCCCTAAAGCCAGGGTTTGTAATTAAGGCTAGAAACAACTTCTATGTGATAGAAGCTAGAGAAGCACTATCAGTAGATTTGTTCTTTAGTGATTCTCATGTAATTACAGTTAGCAGCAACGTAGTAAACGGCGGTGCTGATGGTACTGGACTACTAAAGTATGGACCAAACTCAGTTTCAGCTATTCTAGGCCCAACTGGTGGTTTAACCGCTGGAACCAAAACAGCATCTATTTTGTCGCCTAACTTTGATTCAGGTTACATAAAATTCGATGACCTAGAACCATCTTTCGGACACTTGTATCAACTATGTCCAACTTTGCCTTTCCAGCCCAAGTTTATTGACGGAAGCACTGGCGAGTTTTTGATGCCTTCTACTCCTGCTTCGACAGGAATGCCATCAAACGGAGGAACCCCTCTAGGGTTTATTGTCGCAGACGGAGCAACACCTATTGGGACTGTTTCTGCAAAATTGTACATCAAGCACCCAGTTGGCTCACCAATCAACGTGCTAGACCAAGCGCCTGAAGGTGACTCGGGTTCCGCAGCTGTTGGTTCTCTTCTCGGTCTTAGCGGTTTCATTGACTACAGCATTAGCCCAATGGAAGCACCAAACTGGAACTACTCTATGTTTATCGAACATGGTGAAAACAATCTACCTTCTTTCCGTGTTTGTAATGACTCTGAAGAATTCATTATGGATGGAAGAGTTAGACTAGTTGGATGGAAATATTCTATCTCTGAGCTAAGTATGGCTACTGTAACAGACTTACAAAAGCAAGGCAAGAAAATTACCTACGCTATCATTAACCCACAGGGTATTCCTAGTGCGAGCAGCTTGAGTGGACCATTCCCTAATTGAGGTGGTCTAAGTGGCTGACAACCCATTTTTGTTTTTGGGGAACAATCAACCCCAAGAATCGAAAAGGGCGCGAGCATATCGTGAGGACAATCGCTTAATCAACATACGTCGCAGTAACCAAATAATTTCTGCCATAAACGGTAACAACGTAATAACTCTTGTCGACCAAAAGGGCAAAGGCGTAGTTAGAAGTATTAAGGTTGTTACAGACAACCCATACATAGAGATGATATTGGAAATAGACGATTATCGTGTAGATGGCATTTACGCAGCAGAGCTAATGTACAATGGAGATACCATAAAGAGCGACTACGAAGTATACTCTAGTTCTGACGGTAACCCCGGTACTGGCTATACGCTAAATTACACGCCAATGAATGGAGAAACCTTTGAGAAAAGATTTAGAGTAACTCTTAGGAATCGCATACCACCACATGAGATATTCGGTTTTACTAAATCATATGTTCCAGGTAATGGACTGCCTATCCCTGAAAATCTTGGATTTAATGGTGGTTCATTTTGGTCTAGTGGCGCCCAGCCCAAAATTGCAAACTTAAATTTTGAGCCAGGTATAGTCCAAGATTCTAGTCTTATTAAATTACCTAGCTTTGAGAACGCAGCCGCGGCCTTCGCAGCTTCGACCACTTCACCGATGTATGAGGCAACTTGGCCGAACCCAGCGATACGTAACGACCCAGGAGCGCGTAGAGGCATTCATCATCCTTATGTCGGAATAGCTGGAAAGCCTACCTTTACAATTCAAAAACTAATCATCATCCCTAGCAACGGTCAAAATATGGATGAATTCCATACTGCCTTTTTCAACCCAAGACTTCCAGTGGATGATACGGTATCGCAGCGAATAATCATAGCTAACCACGGAGACCACCAAAAAGTAGGCCATCTACATAGTTTTGAAGGTGGGGCAAGGCTATTTATCAAAGATAATGACGGACGCTTTTATTTCCCTGGAGAAATCACCACTGTGCCACTCATGACCGACCCTATTGAGACCGATATTGCTGCCGAGGATATAGAGGCTGGAAGAATCTACCGTATCACTACCTCCGGCACGACCAACTTTACTCTTATAGGCTCTTCCTCGAATAGCGTAGGAACTAAATTCACCGCATCAGGCCCGGGTACAGGGACCGGGACAGTACAAACTGCCGAGGTTACTGATGCCGGTACTGATGTAACTACAGAATATCACGGCACAGTTACCCTTACCGCAACAACTACGCAGGTAAAGGGGTTAAGTTTAGACGTAAGGCCCGGTATGCAGCAAAAACAGCCTCCAATCCCTATACCTCATAATCAGGTAGTCGTAGGGACTAGTTCAGGTGCATTCCTTACAAGTTCTCAACATGGACATCTCTGCGGAGAGACTGCAAACCTCGCTGGCAATATCGAGACTTCTGGTAATAGAAACGGCGCAGCTGGGCACGTTACTACTCAAGCAGAAATAGACCCACATGTCCTTCTTATGAGAGCAGATATCAAATACAAATTAGAGGTGAGTTATGATGGTTAAGAAATTTAAGCACCCAGTAGTGCAATTTGCACATGAGCATCCAATTCTCTTCTCCCTCTTCGGCACTACTATTTTCTTTTACTTCCCAGCTAGGCTAATTGGTAAAACAATACGCACAGCAAAGTATGGAGAACCAGGATTAGGAAATATCCCCACTCTTATGTCATCATCTCAAAGAGGTCAATTTACTGGAAGCGGTAATGTAGATATTCAGCAATTCGGTTCTCTTGGTAATGTCCCACCAGCTGGTTCTTCTGTAACTGGCGACCAATTGTTTAAGATTGCGTATGATGAGACGTGTCAAAGAGCAAAAGCTGGCGAAATTGCTCCTGATTTAATCAATAATTACGCTGCAGCTCGATATAACGAATTATCTGCAAGTGGACAATACAACATCGTAGTTCCTTACGCTCCTCCGCCAAATCAAGGATACAATGCCGGGGACTTCTATAGCGACGAAAGACACCTACAAACTATTCACCCTGCTAAAGGAGGCAACTCTCCTAATCCTATTGTTTCCCAACGCGACCACCGTAATGGCGGAAGCATAGCACCACCAGTAGCAGGAAAAACATACGTAGCCCCAGTATCATCCGCAGAATCATTCCACGCAAACCCCTCAGTAGTGAACCTCCTTGGCCAAGACAGCGTCTTTGCTGGTCTTGGTATGTTACACAAACTAAGGTGAAAATATGAAAGCAAAAACAGCACGAACACTACTAATGGCCGGGACAGTGATTGGCGGGGTAATGTACTTTAGCCAAACAGCGAAAGCACAAGATACAAGATTACAAACAATGACAACAGAGAATAGAATGCTCTATAATACTAAAGAGGAGTTAGCCCAACAGGTTACGAGCGCGAATAATGAATTCGCAGCACAGGCACTCCTAGAAAGTGACCTTAAACGCGTAGATAATTTAATACGACAGAATACAATAAAAAGGAAAAACTTATACAACGAAATAAAGGAGAAAATGAATAATGAAACCTGGATGACTGCGGAGCGCGCAAGCCTAGTATATTCCGATGCGTCGCCGTTTGAGTTAGCAGATATTTACAAGAATAAGGTAGAACCACTAATGCGAGCAGTAGAGGAGCACAATGGATTGGTTCCTTTAATTGAAAGCCTAAACAACGAGTTGGAGACGGTAATTACCAAGAACCAAAGGTCGAACGCCTATAGGATGAGAAACTTAATTCTTTGAGGTGATTACATGCGCATGAACAGTGACTTAGGAAAGCTCAAGCGCCGTAACTACATGGTTAAGGCGCAGCTTAAGTCATTAGAGTCTAAAAGCCGTGCAATCAATGAAAAAATAACTAATGAATCAAACATAGATGAATGGGCAGAAAGTTACATTGCTCGCGCCGATGCTCAAATCGACGACGTGTCAGATTACATGCAGTTTAGAAATCTGCAAAACTTGTCTGGTATTTTCGACCGTGATTATTTCTCCCCCGTTACTCTTGGAAGTACAGTAAGTCCAACTCTGATTGGAGCGTTAGCAGGAGGAGTTATCGGGGCGGTTACTTATGACCGTAGGACTATACCAGAGGGACTTACAGGTCCAAGAGCAAGACGTGCGGCACTCTATGCTGCTGTAGGTGGCGGCTTAGCGGCTTCGCTCATGGGAGTAATTTGGACCCGTCAAAATATTTAATGAGGCTTAATCATGTTACCATCTAGTAAAGAATTGAAAGAATACTTTTTCGCACATCCTATTGCAGGGTCAGTTATTGCTTTTGCCGCTGTAGAGGCAATCAAGACTATATGGGAATCAGCAACCAATCCTAAAGGACAAAGTCCGTTTAGTACCTATGATGATGTTAGAAGTGGCTACATTGTTGATAGATTAGGGCATATTACCGGCGACCAAAAGAAAGAACTAGACGCAATAACAGACGAACTAAACGCTGCATCTAAAATGCATGCTGAGCAATCTAAGCAACTAAAAGCTGCCTCAAAGAAACACGCTGGACAAGCAGACAGAATCAAACAATTAGGTTCAACATCTACTACAACTTCAACATCCTCAGCTCATGGAGGTAATGTAAGAATACCAACCGGTTCTACATGGGATAAGCACAGTAGGCCAGGAGAAAAGATGGAAATGTTTGGCACTGGTAAATTCAAGCGCGGTAGTATCCTCAACGGCCCTCCTTCTGTACGCAGGAGAGTTTCTGTAAATTCATTCAGTCTAGGAGGCCTAACTGAAGCTCCACAGAAGATAGAAACCCCTAAGCTAGCAGGTTTACCAGTCACGAGACATTTCGATGTCCCAGGCATGGTACTAGAGCAAGAGACCGAAGAAGACGATATGGAGGTATACATATGACCAGACCAAGTATAGGAATTAAGCCAAACCCACACTGCCCGTCTCACGGCACTGGAATGAGCCACTTTGAATTTACTGAGCTAAATAATCTAGTTCTAAAGAAAGGTGGCACAGTAGCGGCGCCCCGTAGTAAAACTAACGCCCCATATACTGCCCCTAAAGATTTACCAAACGGCTTCTACGGGCTAGGCGAGCTAACAGCTCAAGAGGCCGTGGGACTAGCCGGCATTGGATTAAGCCAAACAATACTTCTTGCGGGTACGTTTGCTGTAGGCGGTATGTTTTCAGCGTTCAGTCAAGAATATTTTATTGGCAACAAGCGCACATTGTCTTACCAAACTATAGCTAAAAGAAATGCCATTCTAGGCGCAGCTATTGGCTTAGTAACAACAGGGCTTCTTGGATACACTCTTATTCAGGACTAAAGCTTACGCTAATTATCAACGTAAAACTAAGTGAATTAATTTCACTCAGGCTTTGCTAGGCCGCCAGAAGAAATTGTAAGCAAGTCACATTGTTTCTTCATAGCTGCAACGCCATCTTCAATACCTACGTCAGGAATAACGCGGGTCAAGACGGTCTTTACACCATCGTATACAATCTCCATGCTTACTGTTGTTTCTTTCATTTCTTTTGCCATTCTTAATCATCTCCATTAGTTTTGTTTTTTGGTTTTTTACGGAATCTTGGCATCTTGCGTTCATCTTCATTCGGTTTCCACGTAATCGTACTCGGGTCTGATTTGGCTATGCCTTCCTCCGTCTTGTTACTACGTATCTTCCTCTTGGCCTTATATGTTTTGGCGCGAAGTTTGGCGTTAGGGTCGTATTTTTCCTGCCCTTTTCTAAGTCCAACTGCATGTTCATTCGACCAACCAATCGCATGGTGTTGCTCTTTTGAGCGATGTTCGGGGCGGTCTAAACCGTCTCCCATGATTTCATCCCACGGACGCCCAAGGCAAGGAACCGAGCCAGCAGTTTTCTTCCAGTCACATGACATACACTCTACTGTACCTTGATGCGCCCAGATTTGTGTTTGCCCAGTAGTTGAGGTCCGATTAGATTCAACTGCCCCAGCTCGCCAAAAGAAACGAATCTCGAGATGACCACATTTAGGACAGAAGAACGGCTTGTCTGTTCCGGGAATCATCACTTGTTCTCCTTCGTCTGTGATTTTACCCGCTTTGATATCTTCACATACTGGACAGCGCTTATTCAAATCCCATTCTTTGCCTTTGATTCTTTCATCTTGTGCCATTACTCATTTCCCTCCAGTTTGAATCCAAACCCGACATCTATTGGGTCATTGGCCATCGAATTTAGCATTATCTCCATCCACGCTGCCATAGATAAGTAAGCGAGAGATTTACTAGCGCCCTTGAAACTAAACGCTGTACCGTTACCAGTACCAACTGCTATCAATACATCCTCTACCCCAACTTCGGTTAGTCGCGCTCTACACTCATCTATAATGGCCATTGCTTGTTCGTCTGTCATTCTTCTTCACCAAATCCTGCGGTTAGCGCTAATGCATTTTTTACTTCCTCTACATGTGCCATTGTTTCGGCGTTTACTTCACTATCAAACTGATAGTAAGCCCAGGATTGTAGAAACTTCCTGATTCTCCTAAGATAAGATGATGTGTCAGATACCCAGTCATCTTTATGCTTGTTTAGGAATGCAACAGCTCGGTCTCGTTTAACAACCCAGCAGCGATGACACATACATACTTGAGAGTCTACTAGACGATAGCGAATAACTATTTCTTCTTCCTCTTCTTCATCTAGTTTCTTGCGTCCTTGATATTCCTCGAGTTCGTCTTCCCACACTTCTTCATACTCTTCATATCGTGGATTTTCTAGTCGATGACTTCGAGTTTTAGAGCCACACTCAATACAAGCAACAAAGTCACCCTTGATATCTGGGCGCTCGACTATTCGCATGGTTAACAGTGTACTTCATTACGAGGATAAAGGAAACCTAATAAAAGGCAAGACATATTAGAACGAACTACTTGCGGTAAGCATGGCAGACAAAAGTACGATTGTTGGCCCATCGGCTGAACAACAAGGAGAAGTAGTAATCGGGACTCAAGTTTCCCCTGGTTCTAGGGTGGGTAGTCTAAATGTATTTGATACTGGTGTACCATCGTTTTCACTTCCTGGTGGTCGCTTCGGACAAACAGGGGCACAAAATGTAGGGTTTCATGCGTTTAAGGTAGATTCATCAAATGCTCAAGCAATCAATCTTAATGCGGCAGTACATCAGTCATCTATGGCTGCTTTAAGCGACACAACTACCGGTTACGCGGCGTTAGAATGGAAGCGCTCGATTACCTTACTTGCGGATTCTAGCAATACTCAATCAGTATTTGTTGGCGACGTAAACACGCTTGCTCACGCTACTGCACTAAACTGCCGAGGCTTTCCACTTGCGCCAGGAGCAAGTATCACCCTTGAAATAACCAGAGGTTCAGAAATTTATTTTGACTGTATCACCGCAGACTGCACTATGTATTGGATAGCGGTCTGAAATTAAGTTTGAAACGCTCCAGAGCCGTTTCCTTTATCGTCACTCCCAAGTTCAATAGGGGTGATGACAGTAACTGATGCGAGCCAGCAAACCTCTCAAACCGCCCTCTCAATGAACATAGACCATGCACAAGTTGTAGCTAATACTGTCCGTAGTACATTAGGGCCTAAAGGGCTAGATAAAATGCTAACTGACGCTGGTGGTCGTGTTACGATTACCAATGACGGTGCTACTATACTTCGTAATGTAAATTGGGTTTCTCCTATCGCTAAGAAGATAGTAGAAGTAGCTAGAACACAAGAAGAACAATGTTATGACGGCACGACAACCGCTATTATTCTAACCGCAGAGCTTCTCAAGAAAGCACAGTTATTGCTTGATAGTGGTGTCCACCCTACGAGTATCATAGAAGGCTACAGAAAGGCCGCAGAGAAGGGAAAAGAGTCCTTAGATAACATGACAGTAGACCCCGACGACGAGATGTTACTCTCAATAGCAAAAACTGCTATGACCGGGAAGAGCGCAGAGGGGGAAAGAGACCACTTGGCTAAACTGTGTTTAGAAGTTATCGAGGCCTCTCGTCCAGAGGCTGTGCATATTATGACCCGCACTGGCTCTCCAATCAGTGATTCATTTTCTCCAAACGGTATTGTTGTAGGCAGACAAAAGATACATTCCTCTATGCCTACAAAACTGACACATGTCAAAGTAGCAATTATTGATGGAGGATTGGAGTTAGAAGGATTTGGTCAAGGAGTTAATCTTAATCTTGCTTCCTATAGTGAATCAGTAGAATATCAAAAAGGGCGCAAAGATGCCCTCAAAGCTATGGCAGACCACCTTATTGAGCTAAAGGCCAACCTTGTTCTAGTAACAAAGAACATTGACCCATGGATTGCAGAATACCTAGCTCGTAACAATGTACTAGCTGCACGTCGCTGCGCCGCTTCAAACCTAGAAGCCATTGCACAAGCTACTAATGGCTTAATTGTCTCTGGCTACGAAGACTTAGAAGCAGAAGACCTTGGGACTGCTGGTTCACTAGAAGAGGTAATTCAGGAGGGCCAGCCACCGTACATGCTTCTTCATGATACTCCTAACAACGACGCAGCTTCGTTAGTGATTTGTGCGCCTACTGAAGAAGTAGCTAATGAAATACGCAGAGCTATGGATGACGCTATGGGTGTTGTTTGGGTTGCAAAGAATGAAGGAAGCATTGTTCCTGGCGGCGGAGCCCCTCAAGTAGAAATGGCTCAACACTTGCGAACATACGCAGATTCTGTTGGAGGAAGAGAGTCCCTAGCAGTCTCACACTTCGCAGAAGCGTTAGAAGTTGTGCCTCGCACATTAGCTGAAAATGCTGGTCTTTCACCCATAGATACTCTCATGGAGCTTAGAAAAGCGCACAGCAAGGGAAAGAATCAAAGTGTATACGGCTTGAACGTATACACAGGAGAAGTAGTCGATATGCTAGCCGAAGGGGTCATCGAGCCCGAAAAGGTAGTAAAGCAAGCCATGGAATCAGCCACGGAAACTGCTGTCATGGTACTGCGTATTGATGATATAATTAGTGCCAAAGAGCCAGAAATAGAAGACATGATGTGATATAATGCAAAGCGGAATACCAATAGGAACAAATCCACTACTTGAAACAATGATGTTTGGAGACGGTAGTAGGGATATGACAGAAGAAATGCAAGAATATAGAGAAAAACAAAAAGAAGCGGAGTTGAGACTCTTAGGAACCATGTTGTTCCAGTCAGTCTTGCTAGCCTTCTGTATTATGCTCTATGTAAATTGGAGTTGGAGTCATTTCAATACAGCTTATGAGTCAGCGATATTCTATGGGTTCGCTGGGTTCTCCGTGCAAGCGGCCTTTTACTTCATCTACCGAGCAGTCTTTGAAGACTCTAGTGACCACCGAAGGCAACTAAAGCGTATGAGAAACAAAAACCGTCAGCGTATGGCACACCTTAAATTTGAACAGGAGAAAGCTCAGTTGGAAGCTGTCCTGGGTCAGCAGATGAGTATTTACCAAAGCAACTTGGGAGCTGCTATGGCAGATAATGTCATTACACCTCAAGAGTCCGAGGTGCTGGCGGGAAACTTGAGCGAAATACAGCAACTTATGGCGCAACTCCAACAGCTTCAGCAAGTCCAACAGCAGCCTCAACAAGCCCAACAGTCCCAACCAGTAACAGCAGAATCATTGGGGATAGACCGACACAGGATAATGGGAATACCAGTTGGCCCGAAACTGACCTTAGACCAATCCTTGCCGAAATCCTCACAAGACTCGACAGTATTGAATCTAGCGCCACAGGGAACACAAGACCAGATAGTAGCCCAAGAGGCAGCAGACCTAGAACAAGCCGCAGAGAGCCTTCAGTGAGGTGTGGAGCCACAACCCTTGAAGGTAAGGCGTGTACTAGGCGGGTCAAAGGCGGCGGTTTGTGCTGGCAACATAGGTGATAGAATGGGAGTAATTTTCAGAGATGAGTATGATGACCAACAAGAGTCATTAATGAAGAGTATAGCAATTGGAAACACTTGGCAATATCGAATCTTTAAGATAAAAGCGCTGATGTACGGGGCAGTCGCTTCAGTAGCCGCAGGTATGACCGCATTTGGAGTAGACTACGCAGTTTACAAACTAACTGACTCCCCTAACCTAATTGCGTGGTTATTGGGGTGAAATGGTGGTAGACCCAGTTAGTGCCGGAGTAATCGTAGTAGCACACGGTTTCTGGAAGGTAATAGACTGGGCAGGAAAATTTGTAACACATAATGTTGGAATTTACGGCGCTACAGAAGCAGGTAAAACTACCTTAGACCAGCAACTGATGACCGAGGGTTATGTCGAGCCCCTTGATGACCGACACCGCACACACCACAAAAAGAAATGGCTTTCTAAACATTATCACCTTCCGGCGTCCACGACCAAAAGAGTTAGGTCTGAGGGGCTATCTAAGACATTAGTATCAAGAGACATAGGAGGCCATACACAGTATATGCCTATGTGGATTCAAGATATGTATAAGCGTAGAATACAGACTCTTGTAGTAATTATTGACCATCGCCACTTAGAAGATAGAAACAATACAGAGAATCAAGTTGCGGTTGGGTACATAGTTGATTACCTAGCTAACGGCAGAAAGCCAAAAGGAATAGGGTTGATAGCAAGATTCAAGGCTCGTAAATGGAGACCTAAGCGCATCTTAATTCTGGCCAACAAGGCAGACCAATGGCTGGATGAAGATGGCTATTCGCAATGGGAAAGGGGCTTGATTTCAGAGCACGTTATATTTGCCCCGTTTAAAGAAAGCTTATATCAATTACAGAAACTCCACATTCCAGTACGAGTAGATGCAATATCCGCTACTGTGGGCTGGAACGTTGAAGATGCCTTAATGAGGGGGTTTAATGACTTATGAATAATAGAGATAAAAGAATGACTGAACTAATGAGCCAACTACCGCAAAACCGTGGTGTTGATTGGGACGCTGTAATGCCTGTGATTGAATTTACATTTAGCACACATCCCGACCCAGTAAAAGCTAGAAAACAGAATATCAAAAAAGCATTGCAAACGCTAAAGCCTGTCAAGCGCTTTACCGGCTTCTTTGGTTACAAATATGCCAATGCGCCTTTCAGGTGCGTAGTAACCGGAGTAGACTGTAGAAATATGGATTATGGTGATTTATTCAATCAATACTTTAGAGACCCGACCACTATGCAACCAAGACCATTCCGCCCATGGAGTGGCGTTACTGAAGGTAAGGGCCGACAGCTGAATGGAACTTATTGTCCACAAGCAATGCAGCTCTACCATTTGCTTCAAGACTGGTTGGAACAAGAAGCCCAAGAAGACGAGAGAGGATTCTTCAAAGCTATGCGCAAAAAGGGGGTCAAATTTGTACCTATTAAGAAAGGTCCCAAGAAAGAAGAGTCACCTCTCATTGTAAAGTGGACTCCTGCTTTTATTGAAGCACAAAGAGACGGATTGCCTATTATACATTATAAGAATCCTATTACCGGGGAAAACGACATTACTATGATTGTATTTGACAATAGACTGCTAGCTAATACTATGCCTCAAAATACTACTTTAGGCAGTAACATGAGTGTGGACAAATACTATCAAATGATAGAAAAGGCGGCCCAGGAAGAGGAAGACCAACCTGTTCAATGAGTGAAACATTCAAGTGCAGATAGTGCTTGCGCTATAGTATGGGGCTATTTAATAATAGTAATAACGGCGGCTCTCTCACCCCTTCAGGGATTGGGTCAGGGCCCACAGAAGCACAAAAACAACTCTTCGCTAATGCGGCGAATGAATCTGGCTTAACAGCCATGGGAATGAATATGGTAGACCAAATGACTGGTGGCCAAGGAATGCAAAATGAAGACCAAGTGAAACTGCTATACCAGTTAATGGCAGCTCACCCAAATCAGGTTGCACTATTTTTCCACGACCATCCTTACTTCCTACCAGAGCTGGTAAATATGATTGCGCTCGTAGTTCGCAAAGAATTGTTTACTATGTTCAATTCAGACTTAATCCCTAATGTCAAAGTAAACAAAGAACACGAAGACTATCAAAAGTATTCTAGTATAACCCAAGAGAATGTCGATACCCAGTTGGCAAAAGTCCTTCCGCCACAGAATATTCAAATGGCTATTCAGCAAGGAGATATGCAAGCAATGCAATTGATGAATGGACACAATCAAAACATGATGATGCAAAACCAGCAACAACAACAGCAAATGTATCAGCAACAAATGTATCAGCAGCAAATGATGCAACAGCAAATGCCCCAAAGAGGACTCGGTAGCACATTAGCAGGCTTTGGGTCCTCACTAATCAGAGGAAGCTTAGGCTTGCCTCCAGTGCAACAACAGCAAATGGGGCAGCAACCAATGATGGGGCAACAACCCATGCAAGGCTATCCTCAACAATTTTGAGGGTGGTTAATTGAAGACCGAAGCAGATTTGGTATTTCCAGCAAGGAAATCGCAGACTCTTACCGAGATTACTGCGTTGAAGAATCTGCAAGATGAACAAGTAGCTCTCGCAAACAGCTCGTACGCAGTTACCCTGTATTACCTAAGTGGTGGCAATGAAGACCCCGGATTTGACGTACAAGATAAGGTACGTCCAGAGGACCACGACTTAAGGGGCTGGTTTAGTAAGGCATACGGTGAAAATTATTTGGAGGCATTGATTAATGAATTTACTCTAGATATTTCAGCATCCGTGATTAAGATAACAGCGGACTTCGAAACCAACAGTCATGGGTATGGTATGCGTCAGTTGGCTATTAACGAATATCACCTTAACAATATACTTACTAGTGCTAAAAGAACAAAACAGCGCAGAGATGAAGCTAGTTCATATGCTAAGCAGCTAAGTATACTAGCTGGACGTGCTTTGTTAAGTGGTGACCCACCAACAGGTGGTGTTTTTGATGCGTTTCACAATTCAATCAAAATCTGGTACAAACTTAACTACCCGACTGTGGCTTTGCCAGAAGTCAATAAAATATTAAATGAGCAAAATGCTGTTAGATATTATACCCTTTTCATCATGTATGCTCTTTACGATATGTATAAGCAAGGCACAGCTGGAGAAAGCTGGAAAGAAAATGTTTTGGGGATAACACTTACCGACCCTCCTTCCCCCGAAGATACTGCTTTCGAAAGTATATTCGATGCCTTAGACGGAATATCTCCATCGACACGGGCCGCCAAAGCAGAAGAAATAAACGCAGCTAGAGCTCTTGTGGCCCAAAAACAACGCACTGTCAGGAATATGGAAAGCGCCACAGGTGTCAATTATACCAGTCCGCCTACGTGGAATGGTAATGACCAGTATACTCAGTATGTAGGTAGGCGTCTACAAATTGGCCATGATATAAGCTTAGAGGTTGGAGATGTAATCCCAGCTGATAAAATATTACCATTTTATAGTGTGCAAACGACAGTAAACATGCGACCAGTGACGCTTGAATATCCGGAAATAAACACTAATCTATTTTGGTCTTCGTATAATTCATATCTAGCTGCTAAAGAAGAAATAAAGATGGCAGAGGATAGAGTGAGTGCACTTCTTATAGAAGAAGAAGAACTACAAGGAGGCGAGTTAAGTTACGTCACATATCATAACGAAAGTATTTGGGAGCTACTCAAACTGACTCGTAACGGTAATCAAAACAATGCGCTTCTTGAACAATATATATACCGCGCAGTTACATCTAACCTAAACATGGCTACTAACCCCTTAATCCGACTAGACAATTCCAAGGTATACAATATTCAAATATCACCATTAAGAGGTAGTAACACAGTTAGTCCCTCTAACTTTGTTGACGTTTCTCAAATTATACTCTTCTACGCTCAGGCTTTGCGCGGAGTAACGCCAAAAGCGTACTGGGTACATAATTTATCTCATAGAATAGTACCGATTCCACTAAACGGTGGGACTGGTCATGTTGTCTATCTTTACAAAGCAGACTTGAAAACTGGAGGAGTTCCAACATCAGCAGATAATAGAGTAGAAATAGCAAGGATAGAAGGTGATAGGGATAACAGCCTTTCTATTATTGCTTCTTACTTACCAGACGTCCCCATCTATACGCCTGGTGCTAACGAAGCACTCCCTCGTAGCATACAAGATTCCTATGCAGCTAAGGTAATGGAAAATAAAAGTGTTAAGCAGTGGTTTAACAATACGCAAAAGGGCATGTATAATTATGTCTATGTTGCACAAAGCGCGTGGCAGCACGGCCTTGATGTAGAAGACCAAGCTAAAATAGAAGCAGAAGGACTAACAATAGCAAACTATCCTAACGACCCACCTCGTCGCGCCGTTGAAGCAGATTTTTTAATTATGGATTCTTTAGTCAATAAAAAATACTTTGGGGTAAATACCTTCTCCCCTAATATTTCACATTTACACTATAAACCGGAATACGGGGGCCAACTTAACATATTAACTGACCTGGTTAAAGATGGCGACCGGCGAGTTTTCAATGCTAAAAATACTCTACACGCAAGCGAGCTAAAAGTAATAGCATTTCCACAGAGTATAACAGATAAAATAATCAAATGGACAAAAACAGTTCCAGCACAGATAGTAGAATTACTAAACAAAGTAAACGCAAAGCAAAACTCTGGATGGTACGAATTTAGGCAGACGGCAAGTCGTAACGCTATCTATAATGCGGTAGGAGGTATGGAGCAAAACTGGCCAGACTATAGAACTGACTCAGGCTTTAGAACAACAGACTTGCTAAATAACCTAGAACCTTTTTACAAGTTTTTAGCTAACCGAACAGAAAGCCTGTTTATGTCTAAGCCTACCGCTGTTTTACAAGACGCTTATCTTCGGCTAATATCTAGGAAACCCCTCGAAAACGACCCAGAGCTTGCTTACGTTCTGGCATATTCGGGAGTGGACCAGTTTGGCAATGATTTTTACGACTACCTTGCCATACTTGGGGCATTAACTTATTTCAATTCTTATCATCTGTTTACTGATGGCACTAGGAACCGTACTTACCCATATTGGTGTAGCGGTAATATCGTAAAGCAAAAAATTGACAAAATAGTAGATTCAGTAGTCGGGTCCGCCAGTTCCATTGAAATATTTACAGCCCCTATGAACGATTTAGAAGATATATCTAACATCCATCAAGTATTGTCTAACCTGAAAGTTTTAGACGGAATGACTGAAATGCCAGTATTTGATGTCCCAGAATTCAGCGTAAGCTGGTCTGGACAAAGAGGTTCTGTAGCTAATCCGTTTTTGAACTCTATCGGAGGATTCCCAGAAATACCAGAAAAGGGGCTGAGAGCTTCCGTAACTCCTAGATTACAAAACAACTATGGGGACGTTTTCTACAAAACATTGTTTGACACGTGCGTTATACAGCCTCATTTTGCGTTCGACCAATACTATTCTCGTTCTTACCTTCGCATACCTGTTAGAACTAACGGCGTTAGTGGCAGAGTTTATGGTAATAGACCATCGGGTAATTTATCAATGGAAAGCGCTGCTGTTGATACTACCATAAATCGCTTTATTAGAGGAGGAAACGTAAACTTTGGTACTGGTATATCGCTATTTGCTGCGGCTACAGCTTCGGCGATTGTAGGGTATCAATTAATCAAAGGAGTTAGGGGAACTACTAGATACAGGGAATTACCTGAATAATGAAAACTACTAAGACGAGAGACTACCTGGGGTGACACAATGCTGAACAAGAATATACCGACTGCCATGAAAAATCCGAACCTAAGCGGTGTCATAATTAAGCAAGACGCTGGCTTAGCATTCGCTGCTGGAGCTGCATTACTTTACTACGGTGTCGGCGCTCCAGGGCTTGAAAGAGCATTATTTGAGATAGAGTCACTGTTTAAGGCACCTAAGTTTGCATTGCAAGTAGGAGCCGGTCTGATAGGTGCTGTCGTGTTATACAGAGCTCAGAATTTGATACAACCGATTTAGGGATGGGTATGCGACAAAATGCAAAAGAGGTAAAGGTCATTCACAGATGGAGAGCAGATGAGTTTGACGGAGAAATACCAATAGGCGGAGATGAAGAAATGTTGGGTGCTGCTATGAAGGTCGCTAACCAAGCAGGTTTTATTCAGGACAAAGCTGCGGAAGTGGCAGAAATAGCTGGACCAGTGTTTAAGACAGGTTTGTGGTTAAATGCTCATGCTCTTGCCCCCTTTGCTTTAGCAAATGCTGGATATAAAGTGGCTACTGGTAATTTTAAGTCTGTGAGAACGGAGGG
>TARA_R100000426_G_scaffold2796_3_pt1 | contig 16114 bp, 11 predicted proteins | sample TARA_R100000426 | Tara Oceans TARA_R100000426 (sample SAMEA2620421) | marine metagenome | biome: marine biome (ENVO:00000447); feature: surface water layer (ENVO:00002042); material: "saline water (ENVO:00002010), including plankton (ENVO:xxxxxxxx)" | depth 5 m
AGGTACAGTCTGACCTGCATCTACTGGAATAAACTCACCTGCAGTAGGTTGTATCATAGCTGTGGTAGGTTGCATTGGCTGCATTGTTTGTCTTACAGCATTGGCTTGCATCTGAGCTAATTGCTCTGTAGTAAGACCACCCTCTTGATAACCTTGTACTGCACCGCCCCTGTTAAACTTTTGTATGTAACCACCAATAGCAAGACCTTTAGCTTTTGCAGCAGGGTTAGCCTCTTCAAACTTGGCATGACCTTCTCGTGTCTTAGGACCATTGTAACCCATCTTACGGAAGATACGGTCTTTACCTTCTAGAGACATAGTCTCCATCAAGCCACCCTCTGCAGCGCCTGTAGCTTCGATCTTAGAAAAACCCGGTGGTACATATGTTGTAGGTACACCGTTAAACTCAGTAATCATTATTTGCTGACCTAGCTGATTAGCATAGGGTACAGTCTGATAACCTTGAAATACTTCAGGATAAGTTGCGCCTGTTCCTGGCTGAGTTGTTACAAGGGTAGGTGCTACTGCGCCTTGTGTACCTGCGTACTGTGTTTTGTAAGAAACTTGAGATGGTACAGCAGACATACCGCCTGTTTGTGTAGTTGTTGCAACTGTGCTTGGACCTGATCCTGCTGTTGGTACTACATCCTGATATGTAACTGGTGTTACTTGCTGCATTACTGTTTGAGACTCGTCAGGATCAACAATAGGCACACCACCTGCAGGTACTTGTTGTACAGTTGTTGGAGGAGTTACAGCTTGAAAAGCGCCACCTGCTACAGCAGGATCTACAGTCTGCATGTAGTCACCTGCTGTTAAACCTGTTGTACCTGTTCCTGTTGTGCCATCGCTACCATCTGTTGTGTCTTCTGTGTCATCTTCATCGTCATCATCTTCTTCTATAGGAGTCACAGTAGTAGCTTTACTTATACCTATAATCTCATTAGCTAAAGTTCTAGCATGTTCAGCTTCTACTGCATCACTACCTATTCTACCACCAAGAGTACCTACGACATTGCCTTGACTGTCAACTAAGTCTAGCATAGTTTCTTTATCTCTTTTAAGGAAACCGCTTCCACCTACAGTTAAATTAGAATCGTCATAGGTTACACCTGTAGCCTCTGCAGCAGCAGTTGCAGCCTCTTTAAATCTGTCAAACTCTCTCTGTAACTGCCCTGCGTTATAACTTCTTCTACTTGAAGCAGATCTTCTATTTTTTCCTGAGCCTCTTCTTTTTCCTTTTGCAGCATTCAATATAGTTTCAGTAACAGTGCCGTCTGCATTAGTAACTTTCTTGATTATACCAGTACCGCTACCTGTAGCTACAGCATCATAAACTGTACCGTCAGCAGCAGTAAAAGAATCTATAACTTGTGCATTTCTTGATCCTGTAATTACATAATCTAAGTCAGACATATCTTATTCCTTACTTACCCATTGTCATCCATACCGCACCTGCAATAAATGTCAGGACTCCAACGGTAGTCATTTTTACTACGGTTGATCTTATAGATCTACGTGTATCTCTCCACGCTTCTATGAGATTACGCATCTCTATTATATCTTTAGCTGCATCATCATCGAGTAGCCCAATAGAACGCAGTGCTTCTTTAGCACCACGACTAGCTGCATTGTCTAGCATCTCTTCTAGTTCTTCTGGGGAGAGTTTAATTTCACTCATAGTAGCCTGTACCTATATGTGTGTCAAGGTTGTGTAGGCCAGTCAGCATCTTCAAGCAAAGGCCAGTTTTCGTGAGTTGGAAGATCCCGTAACGCTGTACGATATGTTGCCCATGAAGTCTTGGCATCATCTGCTAGTGGACTGTCTGGCATTTGTGTCCAATCAGACGCAGTAAGTAACTCATTACGAATAATTCTATTTTGTTCATTTAGCATTGCTGTTTTAGCAGCAAGACTTTCTGCCTGTCGTTCTGCATATTCTTCATCAGAAATTTCAACAAGACTATTATTAATTCCTATGTAATGTGGCATTATCTTCTCCTCATTCCATAAATTAATACTGTAACATCTCTTAATTCTTCTCTTAGAGATATGCCACCGTATTCATCGCCATTTGGATTTCTAAAATAAGCGTTTCCATCACTGTGCATATTCCAATAACCACCCTGATAACCCATGCTTGTGCGAGTGTAAGCAGTTATATAATAATCGCCTGTGCCTACACTTTGGATTTTGTTGTCTATTAGTTCTATTTCAAAAGTTGCATTAAAATTTGAGTTTCTTTGTTGACCATCAAAATATAAATATGAGCTGCTTGATATACTGCTTTGTGAAGCTCTATTTTGAGTACTGTATCTGCTTTGCCAAGCACCGCCATGACTCCATCTAGTCTGTCCATCAGCTTGTAACAAATGCCAACTTAAATAGTTATTAGCATACCACTGACAGGATCTAATAATATACTTATGCCTTTCATATTTTGTATGATCTATTCCTGCTGTAATTAAATGTTCATTTATATTACCACTGTTTTGAACTTTTGTAATAAATTCATATTCGTTTTGAGCTTGGATAATATTGCTTACTTGTGAAGCTGAAACCCCACTCGCTCCACCACCTTCAGCCGCAGAAGCTAATGAATTTCCTGATGATAATCCCATGCTAAACTCCTATGTTGTTGACTTGACGCCAAGCAATTGAATGCCAAACGTAGGAGCAGAAAAACTTAATGCAGTTGCTTCGGCAGAAGATAAAGTTCTAGTTTTCTTCCAATGTCCTCTGTTCGGTTGATTTATCGTTTGCGACCCTACACTCATGCTATTTTGTGTTGCAGCTTTAACTGTTAAGTCAGCGTTCATTTCTACCATAATGCCGCCACTACTATCTTTAAAATTAAATCCACCATTAATATCATAACCCATGTTTGAGTCTGCTAAATTAGAAACATCTTGACCATTTATACCTAAAGCATTAAGCGCACCGCCACTTGCAAAAATGCCGCCACTGCTTCCACTCATTATTTGCTCACCATCTGAACTATGATTTTGCACAGAAGCTGAATCAGTGTCTTTAAAAGTTGAGTAATTATTATAAACATTTTGGTATATACTTGTGCCGCTATTAGTATGATAAAAATATAATTTATCATTTGTTTCATCTATTGAGACAACAAAGTTTTTAGAACCATCTAAACTAGGTTGTGTAGCCAAATTAAATTTATGCCAATTACCTTTTGCAGAACCTTCTAATCTTATACCATAAACATTTCCATGATAACTACTGTTAGGATGATACCAAAACCACCCATGTGACGCCCTTGCTCTTGGATAAGATGATTGTGTGGCTGGGGCATAGCTATTAGTTTTTGAGCCGCTTACAGACATAGCAGAAGCATAATAACTTAGTGGTTGATCAAATAAATCTTGTTCATATAATTGACTACCGTTTAAAAAATAAGCTTTGTTATTATATATTCCAAAAGGATCATAACTTGTTGAATGAATATTACCCTCATTGCTATTATCTAAACGCCAATACCTAATTTGTTGAGATGAGTTTCCATCATTAAGTGTAAAAAAAGCATATGGGTTTCCATTAGTATCATTACCCATGTAATAAAGATCAGTTACATTTGTGGGGTCACTTACGCCATTTAAGTAATGACCAAAAGGTGTACCATGAGCATTGCCTTTGTTATCTTTATAACTAATATTAAACATACCCTCACTAGAATTAGCCGCCCATCTCAATTCTTCTAAAAAAGTTAATGGATAATCTGTAGTCTTAATTTTAAGAGTAGAACTAGGCGGTATAATTAAACTACCAGTTGCATTACTTGTAATTCCACTAACATTAAAACCATTAAGTTCTAAATGCGTATTTGTTAAAGTAGATGTGTTATTAACGTGCATATCCTTAATAACAAAACTTGTGTTTGCATCTGTAGTTAAAATTGTATGTTCACCATCGTCAAGCTGCGTAGCTCCTAATGATGTGTTAAGAAAAATACTTTCGAGTGTGTCTGCCATTTCTTATCTCCTATTCAAACGCCAGTGTTGAGGCGAAAGAAAATGCGCTTACGCCAGTAAGGTTAGAACCATTTATTGCAGGAAGGTTTCCGCTAGAGTCTAGTTTTACTAATTGATCTCCTGATGTACCTATTCCAGACACAGATACACCTCCTATAGATAGTGTAGGTATAGTAGCTGTTCCTGTAAATGTAGGATTAGCTGTTGGTGCTTTTGTGTCTAGCTGAGTTTGTACAGAAGAGTTTATACCTGCTACGTTATTTAACTCTGTGGTACTAGCTGTCAAACCTGTTAGTTTATTTATCTCTGTTGTACTAGCAGTTACACCATCTAATTTGTTTAACTCTGCAGTGTTAGCTGTAATACCTGCTAACGTGTTCAACTCTGCTGTATTTGCAGTTACACCGTCTAATTTATTTAGCTCTGCAGATGTAGCAGTAACGCCATCTACTTCAGTAGTGCTTATGACACCATCTTGAAGCAGGTTTCCCTGCGACATTAAACTTGCTAGATCTCTTGCTCTTGACATTTGTTTCTCCTAAACAACTCTTATTTTTAAATTCTGTGCAGCTAGACTTTTGATCTGTACTTTATTGGCGGCAGGGTGAAAGAAGTCATAGTCAGTACCCAATACCGCACCTTCATTTAATGCAGCCGCATCGTAGTTAAGTGTTACACCATCACTAGTTGGCAGTGTAGCTGCAGCCGTGTCCATACGCAGCGCAATCATCAGGTCTAGGCTTGTGCCAGTTGGGAAATGGTTAGCATCTGGAATAGCATCTAGTTGGGTCTTATCCATGCGGTTAAACGCTTGTGCGCCTAGTGCTTGTTGTAAGGTGTAGAGTTCATCGTTTGTTGAACCGTTAACCCATGTTGTACCTGTGCCGTATGCTGAAGATGTAGTAGAGAACTCATAGATTTTATTACCGCTTCTAGACCATACTAAAAGTCTTGTTCCATTATCAATAAATGTCATTCCCTCAAAATTATAATCATTAGAATTCTGATAAGATAATTTGTTGTTACTGTAAGTAGCGGTACTTACATCCCATGCAGTTGACAGATTATATTCGTATACCCCACCCCAAGGAGCAGCAGTATTGCCGTTTACATCATCACTAATAAACATTTTAGTACCAGTAGGATTAAAAAGTACGGCTCTTGGTACTGTTGCTTGAGGTGTTACAGTAAAGCTTTGATTTGCATAAGAAGCTGTACTTAAATCCCATGCTGTAGATAAATTGTATCTATAAACTGTTTCTGAAGAATACCCTATTATGTAAAAAGCAGTACCATCTGGTTTAAAAGTTAAATGCGTAACAGTACTTTCTTGTGCAGATATGCTTACATTTACACTGTTATAAGAAGCAGTTGATACATCCCATGCCGTAGATAAATTGTATTCATGAACTTGGTCATTACCATAACCTGCCATGTATAATTTTGTACCATCTGGTTTAAAATGTATTCCTGACGGACCAATGTCTTGTCCTGCCATACTAAAACTTTTGTTATCATATGACATTGTGGTTATGTCATTAGCTGTAGTTAAAGAATATTGATAAATAGTTTGATTTGTAGTGCCAACAAAATACAATTTAGTTCCATCAGGCTTTACTTGAATGTCTTGTCCACTACTTTCAACACTTCCGTAATCTGCCGAAACAACACTATTATATGACCCACTAGCCATACTATAACCTGCTGTTGTACCTGCATCATTATTATACTGCCATGTACCACTGTTATTCCTGACAATTGGACGAACACCATCAGTACCTTTAGCAACAGACCAAGTTGTTCTACCGTCATTACTGACTGCGTAGTGTACTGTGCCTGTACCTGCGCTTTGTGCGGCTGTCATGCTGTTGATGTCTATAAATGATGAACTGTCTATTTGACCGCCAGCGTTGGTTACGGCTACATGGTATTGGGCTGTTGGTTGTGTAAAAGAGCCAATGTTCCACTGTGATATTTCATTGTTATACATAGTGTATATTCTTGTTTCATCAGGCTTAATAAAAAAACCTTCAACAGCGTTGGTGTTTACCGTAACACTAAAACTTGTATCATGAGTAAAACCACTACTTAGTTCAAAAGGTGTACTTAAGTTAAATTTATAAAATCCACTATTGTTACCTGAGAGATACATAGCAGTACCGTCTGGATTAAATGCAATATCAAAAGGATAATTATTTACAGAATTTACTGAAGTAAGGGCATCAAAACTGATATTGACTATATCTTGTGTAGCAGTAAAATTCCATCTTACTACTGTATCTGTATTTCTATCAACAGTATAAATTTTTGTACCATCAGGTGTAACAAATATACCATTGAAGCCACCGTTGACCCTATTAGAAGCGTATACATTTTTGCTTCCACTATAAGAAGCGGTAGACAAATCCCAAGCAGTGCTTAAATTCCATTGATAAATATAATCGCTATCTTGCCCAGCGAGATACATTTTTGTGCCGCTAGGATTGAAAGCAACGTCTATCATATTTCCATCATAACCACTAGTAGTAATAGACTGACCTGAAGTTGCTGTTGTGTTTAATGTAGACAAATCCCAAGGTGTACCAAAATCATACCGCTTAACTCTATCGTCTTGCGTTGATACAGTATAAAGATACAAACCATTTGGATCTATAGTAAACCCTTGGTCACCACCTGCGCTGGTGCTTCCTAAAGTAACTTTATGTGTATGACCATCTGTAGTGTCTAGTAATGTATAGTTACCTGATGATGCTTTTCCAGATATAGTAATACCACTAACATCACCTGCCGACTTTAGCCCAAACATCTGCCAAGACCCTGCGGCTATCGTAGAGTTATCTGTAAATGCAGAGCCGCCTGTTGTATCAAATGCACCACCAGTAGACGTTAAGATTACATCACCGCCATTGCCGACTATGCGTTTGCCTACGTCTGTACCAGCAAATGAGCCAGAGCCTAGAGTTACAACATTTGTTTGACCAAAATTATATTCATATGCATCATCGGTTGCATTGACTATAAATATTTCTGAATTGTCAGGTCTTATCGTTAAACCTTGATTATTAGTTGATTGTGTTGATGTTGTAAAATCTCTATTTGGCGTAGACATTGTACTTGTATCATAAGCAGTTGAGCAATTGTATTCAGTAATTTTTGTTGCTGTTACTATGTAAATAACAGTTCCATCACTATTAAAGACAATGTCTTTTGGTGTAGCTAAAACATTTGCATTTCTTACATGGGAAACTGTAGATAAATCCCATGCAGTTGATAATGACCATTCTCCAATATGGTTGTTAGTGTAATCTGTTATGAACATTTTTGTGCCATCAGGTTTAAAAAATATACCTTGAGAGCCAGTTCCATGTTGTGAGCTAATATTATTACTGCTGTCGTAAGAAGCATAAGCTAAATCCCAAGGGTAACTAGAATTTATAGTATACTTAAAAACAGAGAGAGTGTTACCAACTATGTAAAACTCAGTTCCATCAGGTTTAAAATATAGACCTCTTGCGTTAGATAACTGACTAGCATGACTAAATGCTCTAGTATATGAAATTGTACTTAAATCCCAAGCAGTGCTTAAGCTGTGTTCATATACAGAACCACCACTACCAGAGGTAAAAACTTTTGTTCCATCAGACTTAAAAGCTATAGCCTGTGTATCATTTCCAGTTACATGACCTGTTTTACTTGCATAGGTAAGGCTTGTGACTTGTGAATCAAAACCACTGCTAGGCGTAAGCGTCACATTCGCAGCCGTATTGTGGAAGTCATAATTACTTGCCGTAGAGTTTACATCCCAGTTACCCTTCGTTGATATACCTGACTGCGGTACTTCTTTGGTGACTGAGACTACTGGTCCTACAGTTACATTAGAGCTAAGAGTAATGTTAGCCGTTTCGTTTTGAGCAAAAGTCTTTGTAAGTGTACCTTTAGTCGGATCAGTATTAAGCGCAGAGTTAAATGCGGTAACTGTTCCACTGTCTATACTTGCTATGTTTTTTAGCTGTCGGCTGTTATCTACAACTTCTATGCCGCCTACTTTTATCGCCATCTTCGTATCCTTACTAGGTGATTGTTGCGTTAGCGTTTACTGAGCCAACAACGTCTAAATTGCCGTTAGCATCTAGTTTCATTTTATTAACACCTCCAGTAGCAAAATACAATGATCCACCACTTTCAGTTACTGTCCAGTTACTCCCAAGCATTACACCACCAGAGCTATTTTCGTTGACTAATTTTACCCAGTTACCTGCGTGAGCAAAATAGCCTTTTCCTGTGCCGTGTACGTGTGCAAACATTCCGTGATATGTTGTAGCTGACGGAAGGTCCGACTCTTGAGAATACACATTTGAGTACGTAATTTTGTTACTACCAAAATCGTAGTCACCTGAAGTCTCTGGACTAACTAGCTGTACCCAATTTCCTGCATGTGCAAAGTACGCTTTTCCTGTACCATGTACGTGTGCGAACATTCCATGATACGTTGAAGCAGACGGTAAATCGTTTAAGTTGTTGTACATATTGGAGTAAGTTATTTTGTTACTTCCAAAATCTACATCTCCTGTAAACGTAGCACCACTTAGCTGTGCATATCTTGCATCAGATTGTGTTTGCGTATACATATTTCCTAGAGTAAAAGTACCATACGCAACGATAGAAATAACATCATTTGTTGTGGCAGCAGTGCCTAGTACTATTGTTGTACCGTTTGAAGCCGTAAAATCTGATGGTGCTAACTTGATACCGTTCATATAGACATCTACAAAACCAGGATCGTAAGTAGCAGGGAAAGTTGTAGTAGAGCCGTTATAAGAACCAGATGAAGTTCCAACAACATAGTCTTGTCTGTCAGATGTACCATTTACAGAAGAACCTGCAGCTTGCCATGCTCCACCTGTAGAATATACATAAAGAATGTTTACTGATGTATTAAAATAGAGAGCACCTGCAACTAGGGCGTCACCGTCATTGTCTACTGTGGGAGCCGAAGACTTAGGACCAAGGTATCTATCATCAAAGTCATCAAAAGAAGCTGCTGCAGATGTAGCACTTGATGCTGCAGAGGTTGCACTCGATGCTGCAGCAGTTGCAGAGTTAGCTGCATTTGTTTCGCTAGTTGCGGCAGCAGCAGCAGAGGCTTGTGCCTGAGCAGCAGATGTAGAAGCATTTTGGCTACTACCAAATAAACCGTCTACGTAGGTTTTGTTTGTAAGGTCAGGTCCATTTGAAGGTGTATAAGTAGTAGTAATCTTTGCACTACCCATATCTATAGCACCTGTCATAGTGCCGCCAGATAGTGTTAAAAATGTAGAGTCAGCATAATTTTTTGTAGCAGCGTCTTGTGCAGCAGTAGGATTACCTAAGCCTGTAATTTTATTTGTAGCCATAGCTATAGCACCAGACATTGTACCACCCGATAGTGGTAGCTTGGTAGCTATACTGTTAGTAATCGTAGTGGAAAAGTTTGCATCATCATTGATGGCTGCAGCTAGTTCATTAAGAGTATCTAGTGTGCCTGGCGCTGATGCAACAAGTGCGGCTACCTCTGTATCAACATAATTTTTGGTGGCAGCATCTTGTGCATTACTAGGGTCTGTAACATTAGCAATTGTTGTACCTGTAACATCTAGTGTGCCGTTGACAGTTACATTGTTGAATGTAGATAGACCAGAATTTGCAGTTACATTACCTGTCACATCTCCTGTTAGATCACCACTAACGTTACCTGTTACATTACCTGTAACCTGTCCTGTTAAAGCTCCTGTAAAACCTGATGAGGCTGTAACTGTTGTAGCGGCTACAGATGAGGGATTATTTGCACCAATGACAGTACCATCCACTGCACCGCCATTAATATCAACACTTGCCAAAGTGGATTGTCCAGATGACGATATAGTTGTAAAGCTACCTGCATTAGCACTAGAAGCACCAATACTTGTACCATCTATAGTACCTCCATTGACATCAATATTAGAAAAGGTAGCAGTACCTGTTATAGATACAGAGTCAAAGTATCCTACACCGTCTATGTATATATCTTTGAACTTTAATGAAGATGTACCAATGTCTATATCATCGTCAGTTACAGGAACAATAGCACCGTCTTGAATACGTAATTGCTCTACTGCAGCACCACCTACCTCACTGAAAAATCCTATACGATTATTAGTAGTATCGATTACAACTTTATTTAATGCGTCTGTGTCAGCGATAAGGGGAACAAAAGCACCCTCTGTAGAACTACCATCATGCCTGTGACCACCTGATAAAGCAAAAGCATCTCGTATTGCGTTATACTCTGCGTTTACTGGGGCAGCTTTGATAACCGCATTTGCGATAATGTCAGCTACTGATTGTCTTGTATAACCTGCCATATTATAACCTGTCTCCTACTCCAAATGTAACCACTAGTCCTTGAATACTGTGTGATGCATTGGAATCATTAGTTACGAACTTTAAAGATGCGGATTTACCTGATCCTGATATGTTAGTGCGTTGCACTGGTGATGGATTACCATCGTAAATTGCTGTACTATTATATAGAGCCTCATTATAGAACGCTGCAGCACCTGTAGTAGATAAATTAAAGTTTGTCGGATTAAGTGTGTCTACATCTTCATAATCATACACAGCCGACATTACAATAGAGTTATCACCTTCTGATCTAAGATAAGTTGCTACAGTGTAGAATATCTTGCGTTGCTCTGGGTCTTGCATATGGAAGAAAGGAGTTTGAAACAAACTAAATATATCTGTTCCTGCAAAACTAGTACCCTGTTCCTGCCTATACACTTTACCTGTATTGTCACCGTGTATTACAAATTCGTTCTGACCTATATATCCACTATCTGCACACGTAGCTGTAATACCTAGTAACTGCCCATACTCAAACTGTAGTCCGTTTGGTGTCTGTCTGAAGCCGCCTATAACGCCCTGCGAATCTGCTGCACCAAAGAAGTATCTAAACTGAGTCTTTTGTTTTATAGTTACAGCGTTAAGACTGTTAAGATCGATGTCAAATACAATGTCTGTAAAGATAGACTGAATATCTTTTGATACTGTTTCTAGGTTAACGTCACCGATCTTTGCTGTACCTGATATAGGACGTAGACCATCCTGTGATAAGAATAATAGATCACCACCTATTTCTATAACACTATCTGTAGCTAGGCATCCTAAGTCATCTGTAACAGTCTGTAACACAAAGTTAGCTAACGCAGTACCACCTAGTTTCTTAATATTAGTCGCACCAAATATAAACAGTTCGTTTCTAAATGATTTGATTGCAACTATAGGAAAACCTACGTTTATTACACCTGCACCATTGGCTGCAGAAAAGTCTCCTTCATCAAGTGGTGCACTAAAGAATAACTTTGTCGGTTGCCCGGGATCACCTGCTAGGAACAAGTGATTTTGAAATACTGCAGAATATTTAGGGGCTGTAGGTGCATTTGAATGATTTATCTGTGCATACGTACTTCCATCATATGTAGCTGCAGGATTTACACTATCTGTCAAAACTACTTTTGGTGTTCCGAAATTAAGCCTAGAGAATCTAATCTTGGTCACACCTGTCATTGTAGGTGAGCCTTGCGTAGTTACTGCTTGCCAAGCGGAACTAGAATTACTCCAATAATGTAAGTAGTTGTTACCTGTTGAAGGTTTCCTACAAGCTAAGATACCATCGTTTATTCCATCTGCTACACATACACCTAGTACAGGTGTGTTTGCTTGGCCTGTTACTGTGCCAAAGTCGTTAGAGAAGCCACTTATCTTTCTGTAGCCACCAGTAACAGCAGGTTCATAATTAATCAAAGATATAGCTGAACCAGGCTGTGTCTCACCTTGAGATAGCACATCCCTACTAGTATTAAGCCCACCTTGACAGAAGACTTTGAAGGAAGCTAGATTATCAGCCATTATATACCGCTAGTAAAGGAACTTGTTCTTGAATCACCCACAACAGTAGAGCGAACAAATAAAGTATCGTCAAAGGTAACTCTACGCATTGTCTTGATGCCATCTTCAAAATTGTTTTGATGCATTGCAGCACTTTGTTCATTACTACGGAAACGCATCATAAACATCATAGCACCATCTATAACTACATGCTTAAATCGATCTGGTATAATTGCTACATCGTTAAAAGCAGTTAAGTCTGTAGGAAATCTCCAATACACATACTCTACTTCATAGGCTGCGTCAGGTATAGGACTAACACCAAATGAATTACCTAGTGTCTGATAAACAAGTGCAGGTGGTCCATCTCCATTTACTTGATCACCTGTATCATCTGAGGGACGTACATTCTGTATGTACTGCTCATACGATATTACACTCAATGGCATAGGACTGTTGTTTTCAGAAGCTAGTTTCTTAAGATAGAATGTATCCCAATCTGTGCTAGAATAATCTGCAGGAAAAGCGTACTGTCTTGTACCTACACTAAGAGTTTGTGTAAACGTTGTTTTGAGGAAGGGCCACTCCTGACCATCCTGTAGAATAAGTCTAATGCTACTATTTACTGCATCTTTAGCTAAGGCTTGTACGTTTCTTACAGAATCAAAACCATCACCTGCAGTATCAAGTGTGACTTCATTCAAACGTCTTAGCAGTTCGTTTACTAGTGTTACATAAGTAGCCATAGAGTTATCCTACTGTTAGATATGCTGAAGGGCAAGCTTGGTGTAGCTCGCCCGACAGTCTATGTGTAGTATTAAGCAGCGTTGTATACGGCTGACACCAATGCTTGTGGGCGTAGAATTTTACGTCCATATAGGTGCATACCACGTACAATGTCTGCAAATGAGTCTGGATCACGGTAGTTTTCAACTTTGTTGATCTGCTCTGCAGAAGCAACCGCATCTTCCTGACCTGCTAAGATAACACCGTAGTTATCATCTTGTGCAGTTGCGCCAGATGTACCTGGACCTGTACCTTTAGCAGGTAGGTTGTTAGATACATAGACTCTGAAGCCATGCAAGTTGTTAACAGCTAGTCCGTTTTGTAGACCTGCGCCACCGAAATCAGCGTTTAATAGACGTGAATCTTCGTCTTTTAAGATTTCCATGAACACTGGGTCAATAACTAGCCATCTGCCTCGTGAGTCAACGTTTGCTACATCCATCTGACGAGCCATACGTGCAATCACAGTCAACGGAGATGTCACAGATGTTGACAACGCTGTTGCACCTGGAAGACGTGCAGCTAGAGGAATGGAGTCACCAGTTGTACCTGATGAAGCTGAGGTTGTGATGTGACCGATGTCAGACATATCTAAACGGTTAACTTTTAGAAATTCACCATTTAGTTCACTTGATGTTGGATGCTGTGCAGTACCTGAAACTGTGGTAGTGATAGCACCGTTTGCACCATGACCTGACATATACTGAAGTAAGTCAGCGTCCATTGCGTCAGCCATTTTGTATGCTGCTCTATCTGCAGCTAGGCTTACGAAGTCAACAGATGCGAACTGATCTTCGATGTCATCCATTTTGAAAGCAAAGTAGTTAGCTTTGTCAATGGTTAGTGAAAACTCAGAATCGTCTAAGTCTTCTACGCTGATTGCAGTTTTACGCTCAAGAGCGTTGACTGTTACATCAGGCTCTTTCTGGATGCGAACTACATCACCTTGGTTTGCAATCTCTCCGAAGTAGGAGTTGTTAGTGATTGCGTTTGCAACAGATGCTTTTCTTAGAGCAATCTGTGCTTGTTTGGAATAGATTATCGGGCTAAAATTACCGTCAAATCCCGTTTTGCCAGAGGCAACTGCTATAGCCATAGTTAAATCTCCTTATAGATATGGCGTGAGAATTGACACTACATATCCACTATAAAGAGGCTCTTAGTCGTAGGGTAGTCAGTTTGTAGAAAGGTTGGCCTACCTGTCTACACTGGGCCTATACTTTGAGGTAAGTCTTTTTGTGGCTAGTGCTTAAAAAGCATACACACTAATTATGGTGTATATGCCATAGTTTTACTTACGAAATTTACTTTGTCAACTATTTTCTTGACATATCGTAAATAAACTTTCCTGAGCGTTGGGCTTCCATTATCTCTTCTGCCCTCTTCTCGTATTCTTTGATAGACATCTTAGCTACTTGTGATTCTCTGAGATACGTAGACTCTTCACTATCGCTAGGTGTCGTAGTACGTTTTGTTGTAACAGAAGAAGCTGCACCCTTATCTTCGGTAGTCTTCTTCTTAGTTGTAATGCCTTTGTCTGCTTTGTAAAGATCTATTACACGAGATACAGATTTAGCATCATCTACATTTTCATACAAAGCATCCTGCACCCATCTAGGTTGTTCCTTAGCCCACTCATGGAATGTATCATCTTCACGAATGGTATTGAAGTCAGGGTGCATCACAGCTAGTTCAGCTTCAGCTTTCTCACGTTTAGCTGTTATGCGTAGCTCTTCTACTTCTTTCAAACGCTTGTCTATATCTGATGAACGCTCTTGTGCTTTCTTATCAGCAATGGCTTCAACTATACCTGCTACGTCTGGATACTTTTTAGACCAAGCTTCTATCTCTTTTTCTGACTTAGGTAGTACAAGCTCATTCTTAGCTGCAGACTGAAGTTGTGCTTCTAGTTTCTCGAACTTGAGTTTCCACTCTTGTTCTTTATCTTTCATGTGCCGCCTGATGTCACCGTAGCGTTGCTTGAAAGTTTTTTCTTCAGCACTTAGGTCATCATCTTCATCTGCTTCTTGTGCTTCGGCTTTGGATTCTTCTTCTTGTTTGGCATCACCCTCTGCCTGTACTGGTTCAGCTTCAGGCTCTTTGCTATCGGGTTCAGCTTCAACAGTTTCTTCTTGAGTTTCATCTTCTTGTGAGTACCCTGCTTCTTTTAACAGTTCACGCAACTCTGCTTCATCTTTATTGATTCTTGCTTGGTTACGCATATGAGATGCAGAGTGTACCTCTACTTGTTCTACTTCAGCCATTTTGTTTTCTCCTTATGTTGGGGCCAGTAATTAAACCGGGTAGCCTTATAGTTATATGGAATTTATTTTTATTATATTGCTTCTGGGTCTACTGTTGATGGAGCTATTTCTCTTGAAGCCTTATTCTGTTCTTCTTCCCTTGCAACCTCAGCCTTTTTTAATTTTGTAAAAGCTTTACTTGCTTCTGACTGAGCCTTTATAGCTTTATGTCTTGCTAGGTGATCATTACCTGCAGCCTTGACTGCGTTTGTTGCTTTCATCCAATCACTCTGTGCTTCTGCAGAACTGCTAGGTGAGTACGTTGAACCACCACTATCTTTAGCACCTGCTTTACTTCCTTGAAGCTGAGTTACGTCTACACCTCTACGTGCACCCATGAATGAATCTCTTAGTTTAGCTCCCTGTACACCAAAACCTCCATCGTCAAAACCTAGTAAGTCACCTAACCAAGTATCGCCAAAAGACTTACCCTCTATACCATCCGTATCAGCTAAACCTTCGTAAATGCTACCTTCACCACCGAAGATACTTCCTTTACGTTTACTTTGATCTGTTAGTTGATCATTATACTTAGCCACAGCTTTAGTATTTATAAGTGCTGTTATAGGTATACCTAATGTACCTGCTAGTGCAGTAGATAGATCAGCTAGTAAACCTAACCCTTTAGTTGTCTTTTCTAAGTCTTTATCTTCCATTGATCCAGTGATTGAGGATATATCTGTAGATCCTACAACGCCAGGATCACTATCTGTAACTTCTGGCTCTTCACCTACTGTAGTTTCTGTTGTAGTTTGTATAAGTTTAGTAGTCCACCCATCACTTAACATTTGATCATATTCTTCTTTGCTAGTAGCATACCTAGGATTTTCACCTTCTTTGTACATTAAGACAGGCTGAAATACATTAGGATTAGCAAAAGAAAAACCTGCCATGTATTTACTAAAGTCAAACTGAGCTTGTGTTGGATCATTCTCTGTAACTGTGCCACCTTCATCATAACCTGCGTTACCCATAGCAATAGGTGCACCTTGTCTGTACATCATCTGTTGTTGTTGATACGGATCAGGCATTGTAGACTGTGTAGGTTGTCCTGTAATGAAACCGCCTACTGCAGCACCAATCGAGTCTAGCTCTGCTTTCTCTTCATCTGTAAGCTCATTATCGTTAGCA
>TARA_R100000426_G_scaffold37654_3_pt1 | contig 15374 bp, 23 predicted proteins | sample TARA_R100000426 | Tara Oceans TARA_R100000426 (sample SAMEA2620421) | marine metagenome | biome: marine biome (ENVO:00000447); feature: surface water layer (ENVO:00002042); material: "saline water (ENVO:00002010), including plankton (ENVO:xxxxxxxx)" | depth 5 m
TCACCCTCGAGGGAATACCATTATGAAACAAGAACTATTGGATAACATCCAAAAAACATTTAGCATCGATGAAAAAAAAGAGTTGGTCATATGGCTCTTATCAGAACTCACAGAAGAGGTTTGTTATAAAGACGAAGAATTTTGTCACTCTGTGCTTGAGTTTGTTTGTACAGATGAAGCTTATTATTTTGACAATCTCGAACACATCGTTGGTTGGTTTGAATATGTCATAAAAACTTACAATCATGTCATGAAAGTATACGACAACCCCAAGGAGTAGCTATGAAAACGATTATTCATGTCAATCAGCATGTCATCAAAGCCAATCGAAAGAATGGCGAAGTCAACCCCGTGTTGACTTGCAAAACCTACAAAGAAAACATCTACGCTCACGAGGCCATCATCCGAGATGAAGCTGGAAACGAAGTAGCCCGGGTCATCTACCGCCCGGACAAGCCGCTTAGCTGCGGTGCGCATGTTTGGATTGAGACACAACTCAAAGTCGAGAAGGTCATCAAATGAAATACCTTTCAGTCTGCAGCGGCATCGAAGCCGCTTCTGCAGCATGGCATCATCTCGGTTGGGAGGCCGTAGGCTTTGCACAGATTGACCATGCTAAGAATAAACAAGAGGATTACTTCAATCGATACGCTTGCGCCGTGCTCGCTCATCATTACCCCACCGTCACAAACTACAAAGACATTCGCAACATTACAAAGGAAAATCTCAATGGAACAACTTTCGATCTTCTCGTGGGCGGAACTCCCTGCCAATCTTTCAGCATCGCAGGAAAACGGCGAGGCCTTGACGACAAACGAGGCGCCCTTACTTTCGAGTTCATCCGCATCCTCAAAGACTTCCAGCCCCGATGGTTCATTTGGGAAAATGTCAAAGGTGCCGTCTCGAACAACAAGGGCCGAGACTTCCATGCAGTCATTGGAGCGTTTGCCAATGCGGGGTATTGTGTCGGATGGCGTGTTCTTTCAGGCCCCGAGTTCGGAGTGCCTCAACAAAGAAATCGAGTGTTCGTTGTTGGATGTCTTGGAGCCACTCCCCAACATATCGGAGAAGTACTTTTTAACTCGAAAGTCGATCCTCGGACATTATCGTCGTATCGTCCGAGCAGGTCGACAGAAGAGTATTCGACCGAGCATATGGAAAGCCTTTTGTTTTCATGCAATGATTGCAGAAATGGAACAGTCGTAAGTGACCGCATCAGCCCTACGCTGATTAAGGCGATGGGCAAAGGCGGTAAGCATATACCAATGGTGGCTCAGATTGATGACCCCATCAGTGGATGCGTTACAAAGCACCGTGCCAAAGGTGCATGCTATGAAGACTTTCAATACCAAAGCGCCGTACCTTACACTGACGGTACACAGTGGAGAATGCGCAAGCTGACACCACTTGAGACTGAGCGCCTTATGGGTTTTCCTGACCATTACACAGCGGTGCCATGGTTGGGCAAGTCTCCAGAAGATGCACCTGACACGCCACGCTATGCCGCACTCGGTAATTCAATGATTGTTCCAACCATGGAATGGCTAGGAAGGTCGATACAAATAGTTGAAAATAACCTGGCATATCCAAAAGTATAATGTTATAATAAGTATACCAATCAACCCCAATCAAAGGTGAACTCATGAGCCGATTAGCTCTTTCTAAAAAACTCCAAACACATGTACGCACCCCCGCTCAAGTCTTTGATCTTATGAAGGATAACCTTGACAACATGGCAAAGTGCGACGCTGCGATTGTCGATCAAGCGAAGACATACCAAGAAGCCGCTCGACTGTTCAAACAGTCAGACAGAAACATCATGGGCTCAAGTACCAAGATTGAACTTGGTGAAGGTTTTGGATACTACACATCTGTGATGTATCTCGCCCCCGCTCGACTGAGTGGTTACGAGGTCTGCGGTGGTCGCTCGGTTGAATGCACAAAGGGCTGTCTGTCCCACAAGAGCGGACACCTTGCATTTCATCAAGCCGCTTCAATCTTTAAGACTTGGTGGTTCTTCACTGACCGTCAATCTTTCAATGACACAGTGCTCGCTGAGCTAGTCACTGCTCACAACAAAGCACGACGCAAAGGTTTCAGCCTTGCAATCCGTATGAATGGAACCTCAGACATACCCTTCAAAGCAGTTTACAATTGGGCAGATGAAAACGCCGTTCAATGTTACGAGTATACAAAGCTGCGTTCTGTGATTGCCAAACATATCACCGGCCTCGACAATGTGCACCGCACTTTCTCAATCGATGAACGCCACAGTTCTTTTTTGTTTGGTAAGGCGTTCTGTGAACTTGGCGGTAATGCTTCAATCGTCATACCATCAGCCCGCAAAGCAAAGGCCGAAGCCATCGAAGCATTAAAGCTTTTGAACCTTCCAATCGTTGACGGTGACGAACACGACCTCCGCTTTCGTGATCCCGTCGGATCGATTGCTTACCTCAAAGCAAAAGGTATTCCATCAGACCATCCAATGGTTTGGACTGCCGACCGCATCAATGATCAATGAAGTCTTTCATACTCGCATGGGTTTTGGCGCTAGCACTGTTCTGTGTGCTAGCCGCCACAACCGACACAAGAATAAAATAGGAGAATGACAAATGGATTACATACACATCATCCACATTTTACAATTTAGATGTTCGGACGAAGTACTTGCAGGCTTGACATATCATCGAACACTTGAAGAGGCTGCGAGCGCTGCCTTACAAAGTCTGAATTTGGTCCTCGGTGGTCAAGGTTACGAAGAGCAGACTGATGTAGATGAAGCAGCGCAGATGTGCTTTGACTTGAACCTTGCCTTTTATGACATCAAAACTTTTGAATTGCGTTTTAACATTGGAGAATAACATGCAATGGACAGCTGAAGAACTTGAGAAACAAGTAAAACAAACCCGTAAAGAATTAATGTCTGCGTTTGACAATCTGTCGGCTCGAGACAAAAGGATAACAAAAAAGAAATTTGAAGAACTTGAACGGCTTCAACAAAAATTACAGTACCGAAAATTCAGGGATCGAGAGCGTGCCGAGGCCCGTTGGATGCATGGCGAATACTAGTAAAGTCCTCTGAGCGTAGCTCGACCAGTTACAATGGTCGGGTGCGCAAAGAGAGGTAGCCCTGGGAGGGCTACGCTCAGAGGACTATCATTGGTGTGGCCAGGCTCACTCGGCCCTGCGGGCCTCGTGATAGATCCAACTGCAGCTGAGGACGAGGACGAGGACTCGAGGACTATCATCTTTGTCACAGTCAGGGTTATGTATCTACTGAACTCTTTACACAACACCACAATCTAGGATATACTGAGGACGAGGACTATCACGAGCGAAGCGAGTGTGAGCGAGGACATCGTCCGAGCGCAAAGGAAATAGTATGCCGAAGAAGAAACGAAACTACCGCAAAGAGTACGACAGCTACCATGGCACGGCGAAGCAGCGAAAGAATCGATCGATGCGCAACAAGGCGAGGCGGAAGCTCAAGCTCAAGAAGGGAGACCCTCGAGAAGTCGATCACAAGAAGCCGCTCAGCAAGGGTGGTGGCAACGGCAAAAAGAATCTTCGAGCGGTGAGCCGCAAGGCGAACCGCAAGAAGGGCAGTAAGTCACGGAAGTGAAACAAGCGGTAGGCACTCGTGATAGTGTCTTCTTACGCCGACCCTTGCCTGCTGTGCACATCACGTGATAGTTCGAAAGGGTTTGTTGAAGAGGTCCTCCTTCTGCGGTTTGATGCGATAGCGGAGTGCCCACTGCGCTAGGATGTTGTCGGCTTTTTCTTTGGCTTGTTGGGCATACCAGTCTTGACCAATGCCGATAATGTTTCCTTGAGGGTCGAAGACCAAGAAAGCGTTGCTCTTGACTTTCCTGCGCCACCTTGCACACGGTATCCCCGCCAGGGGGATGCACTTGACTGCGGGAACGCATCTGCTGGGAGTAATCCAGAGTCGAGTCCACATGCCGGATTCAGTACTACCACCCCATCCTCCGACAAGATAAACCTCTCCGTTGTATCGGATGCGCATCCCGGAGAAGAGATGTTCGAGTTGTTGTCGATAAAGTATTCGATGTTCGTCCATTTGTAGCTCCACTTGTTGTCGATGTACTCCAGCTGATACTGCCTGGGAATGCGAATGCGAGCTCGCCGGGTGTGGTACATATAATGTCGCCGCCAAGTTTTTTGCATTTCTTTTACACGCTGTCCAGGAGGTAGTCGTTTGGGCGGAACATACAGAGCAGGCATGAGTCCCTCGAACTCCATGGCGACCCTGGCTTGCCAGGCCTTGCGCTTTCCAGCTTTGAGTGCCTCGATGACCGGGCCGTAATTGACATTCCGGATGGATTGTCTCAGATTTGTGACAGTTTGAGTGCGCAGCTGCGTGCGCAACGACACAACACGGATGCAGTTGGAGCATCGGACATGGTGAGGTGGGTCGACGAAGTACAGCTGCCCGGCGTTCCCGTGACAGAACGGACATTGAACCCCCCAGTGCTGCCACTTGCCTTGGTGCCAGAGCATATGCACCCCGACCCATTCTTTGTGTGGGACTAAACGGATCCACATGTATCGTTCGTACAAACTGTAGGTAAACTCGAACTCCTCAGACTTGCTGAATCGCACAAAACCCCGTTTCAACCTACGGAATGACCGACTAATCACCGCTTTTAAAATAAAAGTTGGCGTAATGTCTCGTAAACAGTGATAGGTATTGATTGCCGTGATAGCCACGATAGTGGAGCCCTCTTTGATATATAGCCGATTTGCGTCAAGCTGTCTGTTGACATTTTGTCACAAGTGTTGACATGTCACTGACATTTTGTCAATAAATCTACTACCTGGTAGATAAGTGGTTGAGCCACTGAACCAATTTATTTGACGGCTGAGACATTTTTTTACATTTCAGATGAAAAGTACCCCGTTTTGTCACCACATGTTCAAAGAAGGGGTGACTTTTGCATCTCCCATATGCCAGTATCTAACTGGTTTTATTTGAAAGTGCAATCTAAGGGGTGACAAAGGGGTGACACAAAAAGGGTAGGTTCAATGTAACTTATACTTCTTTTTAGTAGTTTGTCACCCCTTCTTAAGAGTATAATATATATAGAAAAGTAATTACAAAAGTATTTAAATATTTATATATATATAGTTCAAAATTTTTTTCAAGGGGTGACAGGCCCTAAATTTCCCCAATAAGTAAGTTTCAAGCTTGCATATCAGCTGTCACCTCTTGTCACCCCTTGTTTTTCCAAATTGTCAAATAACCATGCTTGCAAGTATCTTTTCAGGATGTTCGCTTGTCACCCCTTAGGAACATATACGATGCCACACAAAGACTTTGAAGGCCACAAAGGCCTAGAAATCCGCAAGACAACGGTTCGATACCGCATCTCTGTTCCAAAAGATGTTGCTATTTTACTCGCAAACATTTCAGATGAGTTACAATTATCTATCCCCACACTCACCAAACAGTTGCTTATGGAGCGACTAGGACTCTCTCATGGAACCAATAAAAATAGAAATCCCGATTGATTACTACATCCACTGTGGTATCACCGAATACAGCACTGGCTCAGCTGTCATCAGCAAAAGGCTCACAGACATATTTGACAGACCAATCATTGCAGAGATAGGCACTCAGCTGTCTATAGATTGTGAAGACATGGAGCTTTGTATGCTCATCATCTCTGCACTTCAAGAACAAAGGCGCAAGCTCTCAAACTCACTGTTAGACTTAGACCAACACCAAGGTAAGGCTTTATTGCGGTATCTAGTGTCCATGACCAACATGGATATATTGAACAACACAGTTGTTGTAGAGATACTCATTTTCGTCATTGTGCAAATCTGTACTCAATTAAGTGTACCCATGCACATATTAAAAGACCGAATCGATGATGTTTATGCTAAATCTAAAGAGATACTTCAGGAGGCAGAATGAAAAAGCTCAGTCCAAAACAAAAAAAAATAGCAGCAGCTGCAAAGCCAAGAAACAAAATCACTGGAGCTGACTTCAAAGCACTGAAGAAAAAGAAGAAGGCAACTTCAAAGAAGACCACTCGTAAGCTACCCAAGCGAGGAATGCGATCAGGCCGAGGTAAAAGATAATGGCACGGTATAAGAATTTGGCAAAAGGCAAGAAATCACTTAAGAGTTTGGCTCGAACCTATGCCATGGCTAAGCGTCGTGGTAAAAGCGGAGCCAGTGCAAAATCCTATATGGCTGCCGCCAAGAGGAGAAAGAAGTAGATGAAGACAATCGCATTCCGCTCAGAGACGACACCAAGATTTCTGAGCGCTGCCAAGCTAATGTCTGACGCCGTAGGTGCGACGCTTGGCCCGAATGGACGCACAGTCATCCTAGAACGGCCAGGCACACCCATTTCAACGAAAGACGGTGTTACGGTAGCCAAAGCTGTTCATGCAGACGACAAGCTGTCTAATCTATGCATTCAACTTATTCGGGACGCAGCACATGAAGCGGTCCAAGAATGTGGTGATGGCACAACGACAACCACCATCCTAGCAGAGGCCATATTCTGCGAGGGTGCAAAGATGGTTGCGGCGGGTAGTCATCCCATCAAACTGAAGTCAGGTGTCCAGCTTGGGGTAGACTATTGCGTCTCTCAGCTGCGAAAGACTGCACAAACCATCAACGATACAGACACTGAAGAGCGTCTCATGCAAGTGGCAACCATTTCAAGTAATGGTGACGAAGGACTTGGCTCGACGATAGCCAGTGTGATTGTAGAGGTTGGTAGTGGTGGTGTAGTACAAGTAGAAGAGGGCACCGGACTTGAAACAGAGTGGTCCATTGAGAGTGGCATTAGCCTTCCCAGTGGATATAGTTCAGCATACTTTGCCAACAACGATGGCGTATGTGAGCTCACGAACGCATTAGTATTGGTCACTGATGCCAAAATACAACATGCAAGTCAAGTGATTAGACTACTGGAGAGGGTTTATGTGGGGACATCTGACTTGCTGATTGTGGCAGAAGAGATCATAGGTGAGGCATTAGCGTGCCTCACCGTCAATGCGGTTCGTAAAGGCATGAAGCTTTGTGCTGTGAAAGCGCCAGGGATTGGTGACCGTAGAGCTGCTTGGCTCGAGGATATAGCCATGAGCACAGGCACACGAGTGTACAGTCCAAAGCACGGAGCAGAGTTGGACAGCTTACCCCTGGACTTGCTTGGCAAGGCATCCAGGATCAAAGTCACAGACACATCGACAGTAATAAGAGGTGGCCAGGCCTTTCCCAATGAGATGGCGTCCTACATGAAGAAGCTCTACAATCAGCTGGAACAACTTCCAAAGTACGACCGTGAGCTGATGCAGGAACGCATCGCAATGCTCAGTGGTGGCATTGGTTTGATCAAGGTAGGGGCACACACAGAGGTTGAGCTCATTGAGCGCAAGGCACGCCTCGAGGATGCCTTATCAGCAACGCACGCTGCCTTAGAAGAGGGAGTGTTACCTGGCGGTGGTGTAGCTTATGCTAGGTGCATTTCAGGACTGGAGCGTTTGGCACGCATGCACCAAGGTGATGAGCGTATGGGTATTCTCCTGCTGTGCAAAGCACTGCAAGCCCCGTTGCGTCGTCTAAGCAGTAACGCAGGATTGGAGCCTGGCGAACACATACCAATGACACGCAACCTTGCCAAGGACAAAGCGTGGTGTGCTCGTCACAATGTGTTCGGTAATATGTTTGAGTTGGGTGTGCTTGACCCAACAAAGGTCACACGGGTGGCACTTCAGAAGGCAGCCTCAGTGGCCATGACCTTGCTGACAACGGAAGCAGCTGTATTCAAAGAGTGATAATCACAAGAGCGGTTGCACAGCTTTCCATGCTTTCGCTTACGAAAGGCATAGTCTTGTTTACGCAGCTCAAGCATCAGCTCGACAGCCTCGTTCCGCTTTTCATTTGACCATTGACCAATACGAGCAAAGGTATGCACGATGTTGATTGTGCTTTGTGTATTTGGAATCATCTCATACTGTCGCCAGCGATAGATTTCTCGCAATGTATATCCGCTAACATCTCTAAACTGAATGTTTGTGATGTTCATATTCTCCATCCAAATGTTGATGATGTATGAAATCACGACTCTTCTTCCGGACTCCAAGTCCACAGCTTTGTTCTTATGTGGCCTTTGCGGACTTGTTTCTTCTGTGCATTGTATGATCTTAAGATTTCGGCAATACGCTTTGCAGACTTACGATCTCTCAGCTTGATGTCAATGCTCAGGTAATCGTAGACCTCTTCAAGTTTGAAGTATGCGACACCATTTTCAAGCTTAAGTGTATCAAGAAAGTAGGAGATCAAGTCCTCCCAACTGTCATTCAAAGCAAAGCGTTTGTTCTGTTCTCCACGGTCTCGTTCAAGTGCAGGTGAAAGCCACCATGGTTCACCACTGTGGTATCTGTAGAGAGCCTCTGCCCACAGTTGATCTCTCACTTCAATCAACCCATCAAGGTCAATGTCCTTGACACTTAAGAACCAGAAGCGACGACTGCCAGTGGCATCTGCCAAGAACTCGAGGTCCATTGAGTTTGTGGTTGCCCAAAATACACAGCCTCGTTTGTGGTCCTCTGCGTATGTGGCGAATGGAGCTCGGTATCTGTCGACATGAATGGTCAGCCATGACTTCGACAGATCGTAGTTGCCACCAAAGACACCATGACATTCAGGTATCTCTACAAGCCATTTGCCTTGGATTGAGATTGCACCGTCTTTGTTACGAATGTCTATCGGTGTGTTGGAGAACCATTCATCGCCGTAGGCCAAAGCTTTGATGGATTGCCCCTTCTTTGCACCTTGTCTTCCAATCAATCCAAGCATCGTGTCCACTTGACAGCCAGGGTCAAACACTCGAGCCACAGCGGCAATCATGATTTTACTGCTGTATGCGTCATGCAACTTGGTATTATTTGCACCAAAGTACTTGGTCAACATCTTATCAAGCCGGGCGACACCATCCCAAGCAGGCAAGCTATTGAGTTTGTCTTTGACCGGATGGAATGGATTCTTGCGTCCAATGTTGTCAACGACTGCGCCGACCTCTTTCTTTGGTAGGTTGAGATTTTGGTAGTGCTCTTCGAGCCACAGCTTGGCATTGTAGCAAACATGATCCAACAGAAACTCACGGTCGATTGTGGTCACACCTGCAAATTCATTGTACTCAATGCGCTTTCGCCATCGAGGATCATGCTCAAAGATTATACGGGCGTTTAATGCAAGGTCCAATGGTTCAGCGTAACCTATAATAACACCGCTCTCTTTGATTGGTTTACGACGCAGCTGATCCATGACGGTTTCATTTGGTCCAACATCTGCGCCGAGGAACTCTTCTTGTTCTTTCTCTAAGGCTAAGCCTTTGATTTCAGCCAACAGTTTGTCTGCATTGCGAGCCAATCCACGGATAGAACGCAAGAGAAACAACTCTTTGGTGACAAGACCTTCATCGTAGTTCCACATGAAGACCCAATCATCGATGCTTTCAGTCAGCTGTCGCCACAATGTTGGCACATTATCTTTGTCAGCGGTTTGAAGAGACTCTCGTAGTTGAATAAGTTTTTCAGACAAGAGATCAGCTCGGAACTTAGAGGTATCGATGGGCTGAGCCATTTCACGGAGATCGTTGACGGAGTAGAATTGTTTGATGAGGTCGTTGATGTCAGCCATGTCGCACACGCAGGAGAGGATTGTTTGGATAGAGTCTTATGATTTTCTGAGCATATTTGTCACCGGTTTCGTCCGGATCAGTGCATATAAAGATTTTAGCACGAGGAGGAATGGGTAGCAGTTGAGTTGTCAAACTACCAGCTTTGATGCCAACCACTGTGAGTTGTTCTTCTTTGGTATACTGCTCTAAGGAGAGAAAATCAATTTCTCCCTCAGTAAACCACACCTCTTTTGGTTCTACATCGCCGTGGCACATTTGTATAGCACGACTATTCAGAAAGAACAGGCCTTTTGCAGAGAAACCCAAAGGTGCCGATGTCTTGCGAGCAGCTGTAGGATCAATGCTTCTCCCATGTAGAGAGCGTAGTTTACCTGTGTTGTCATACATCGGAAGGATAATTGGAAATCGTTCACGCCATTTGCTTGGCCACCATGGCATTTTTTTACCTGATGAGTTTGCAACCCATCTAAGTTTACCGTGATCCAGCTCCATGTTGGCTCGCTTAGCGGAAGTAGATATGGGGTTGATGCCCCTGTGAAAGAGATAGTTCCAAACATCTTCTTCAACCCTCCAATCATCGAGAACAAGTCCTTCGTTGATAAGCCATGCAACTTGAGCTTGGGGTGGATGCTCTGCCATGTCGTCAGGTTTGAAAGTTGTTTTGGGTTTTGAGATGACATGTCTCTCCATGAAGAATTGTTTGAGTTCTGTAAAGTTGACACCTTTACTGTTCGTACCATACAGATGATATGATACGAGGTCAAATATATCTCCATGTGCCTCACAATTGTTACACCACCAACTGTGGCGTCCACTTGCTCTGACAGGTGGTCGTGTGTCCTTTGAGGTCCGATCAGCATTGCAACATGGACAAGGTCCATATCGTAATCTCTTTCCTTGCATACCAATCAGCTCAAAGACAGACATGATGTCATACTTCTGCTTGATTTCTTGAATCCAAGACATGTGTTCTCCTTTTGATTGTAATAAAGCTTAACATAATTTATTGTACATGTGCAATAAAATATGTTACATAAATTAAACAAGGTCAAGATTTACCTTGTCACCACCATAAAATAAGGAAGTAATTATGGCTCAGAAAATAATATGTCGTAAGGGTCGCAAGCCAATGACGGTGCATCTTGGAGCAGCAAGTCGCAAAGTGATTGAGCAAGTAGCCGAAGAGCATGGAGTATCTAAGACCATGGCACTTGAGATTATCATCCAATTGTTTGGTGATCAACATGAGTGAAGAATGGAGTCTGTATCCACCAAGGAAATGGCAAAAAGAAGCCTTACCTAAGATCATCGATGCGTTGCGCAAAGGTGAGCGTCCAATATGTTGTGCGATTATGGGAGCTGGAAAAAGCATTCTGATTGCAGAGTTGTGTGCTCGAGCTTTGTTAAAACTGAAAGACAATGGTCGCATTGTGGTTTGTGCCCCCCGGCAAAGTTTGGTCCGTCAGTTGAGCTCTACCATTGAAGCTCGATTGAAGATACCAGTTGGTCAGTACTATGCAGACAACAAGACCACCTTTACAAAAGTAATAGTGGCCTGTAATGCTTCGGCAGGAAAGCTTGCTGAAGAGCTGCAAGATGAAGAGCTCTTTGTAGCCATGTTGGTTGGTGATGAAGTGCATGGCACAGAAAGTGATGGCTTTAAAGAAGCGTACACTGCACTTGATCCACGATGTGCAATTGGCTTTACAGCCACACCGTATCGATCTAATGAACAAGAGACACTGAGCTTGTGGACTTCTATTGCCTATTCATATGGTGTCAGTGATGCCTTGGCAGACGGTGTGATTGTTCCTTGGAAGTTGTCACATTGGATGGGCACTGGAACCAATGAGATTGATGCAGTGTGCATACAGCTCATACAATCACATCAACGGGTATATGGCAAACAACCTGGATTAGTCAGTAGCATCAGCATTGAGGATGCAGAGTCTTTTGTTGAGAAGTTGAACGCAGCGGGCATCAGAGCTGCAGCTGTACACAGCAGACAAAAGAAAGATGTGCAAGAACAGATTATGCGCAAGGACTTACCAGAAGGGCGCTTAGACTGCATTGTGCATGTGTCAATGCTCTCAGAGGGTGTAGACCTACCTTACCTCCGTTGGATGTGTTTACGGCGACCTGTGGGTGCTCGAGTGCGCTTTGTGCAAGAGGTGGGTCGTGTGCTTCGAAGCCATCCCAACAAAGAGTTTGCAACAATCATGGATCCGCACGATTTGTTTGGCCGACACAGCATCTCAAACATTGAGGCAATCGGTGAGGCATTGAAGTCTCCCATGATGGATGAGTATGAGGAAGAACTGGCTAGCCTCGAGAAGGATGAAGAAATCAAAGACATGGTTCGCAAAATGCCCGCTGCAAAAGCATTTACATCTATTGAGTCTTACACTCGCAATCTTGTTGCAGTGTTGAGAGCTCACCATATCATCAAAAGTGACAACATGGATCAAGACGATTGGAGAGGGGGTTACCCATCCGAGAACCAGCTGACCGCTTTACAGCGCCTCATGTGGGCCAAGCGATACTTACCCAAAGAGCTGAGAGAAATATTTATGAGCCTATCGTCTCAAGCAAGAACTCTTACGAAAGGTGTGGTCTCAGATATGATTGACATCTTGATTGGTTTGGCCACAGTGAGTAAGCCTTACAGACAAAATAAAAGACATTGGCCTTTCCCGAAAAGAATAAAACTACCAGAGCCTGAGATGGGCATACAACTTTTACTTTTTGCAATGGAGAATAACTAATGATACCTCCACGGATCGATTGGATTGGCTTTGCCAAATTTTTACTGTATGGTGTAATGTTATGGACCTTCCTCGTAATAATAATGGCGATGTAAGTTTTGTGGCTCGTGCTTTGCGCATGTGGTTGGCTGCAAATATGATTCCACATAAGGTGTTTGCTTCGGATTGTGGTCGGTCTCTGCACACAGTCAGAGATTGGATATATGGAAAGTCGATTCCATCAGACTACAATTGTGAGCTGATAATCAAGGTCATAAACAATGTTCCAACATATGGCGACACACACAAGTTTACAAATCAATCTCGTTTGCAAAGCATGTGTGATGCTGACCGTCACTACAGAATTGGATTAGCCGGGCATCCATTTGAAGACATGTTGTCATTCAAGAACTCAGCTTTTTTCATTTAGGCTCTTGACACAAGTTCCATAGATGACTATACTACTAAGGACATTGTACGATCAGGCAATGTTACTTTTGATTGGTCTATAGCGCCCCATGTGGGCGCTATAGTATTTTTATCAAGCAGGTTGCTTTGGTGTTTTGAACTTGGCTTTGGTTGCCCGAACAAATGCATCTACGGCGCTCTGTCCGCCCAAATAGAGGGCTTGTGTGGTTCCAGAGGCGTATACCATAGAGATCAGCACTTCAGGGTCTAAATGGGCTGTTATGCCGTACCAAATGATAAACAACCACAACAGGTTCCAACTCATGGCAGCAACGAACTTTTTGGATCGATATAGGGGCTTTTGTTCTTGACTCATAGTAATCTCTCTCTGATGGAGTTGAGTAGATCAAAGTCTTGTTGGATCAATACGGGCACAGGTGTGCTGTAACCACCATGCTTTGGGTGAGAGTAAAGCCATTCTTCATGATCTCTTTGTTCATTGTGCCTATTCATAATTTCGATTAGGTTGTCTTCAGACAGATCATTGCAGATGTAAACTCGAGCCACAAACTCATTGAGTGGTAGTATTTGATTGCTCCAATCTTTGACATCGATCTTTTGTTTGGACCAATAGGCTTTCGACCATGGGCAAACAGAAACGATCGATGCAAAGTACTCAGACCAATTAACCTCTACGGCCGCCTCGCTTTGCAGGCTTGCGTTTCATGGTTTTGCCTCTGGCTCCACCTTTCTTCATCATCTTGGCTTTGCCTCTGGCTCCGCCTTTCTTCATACCTTTCTTTTTCATCATGACTGTTTACCTCTAAATTTGGTTGGGTTGTGTGATTATTTTTTTCTTTTGATTGGTTTCTTCAATGTTCTTTTTTTTCTTTTAAGGAAGACTTCAGATTTCTTAAGCTTCTTGATGCTTTTGGTTTTGCCTTTTTGGGCGTTTTGATTCTTCTTCTTTTCGTTCTTTTTGCTCATGACATCTCCATGCTATTTACGTTTTTTCTTCTTTGTGACCTGACTGACTGTTTTCTTCTTTTCCCACATCTTGCAGCTCCAATACCTTGCCTTTGTGCGAGGACCTGGATTTGAACAGTTATGTCGAGCTCGAAAGTTTTTCCTGCGAGCTGCACTGTCCCTTTTGATTTCCATGTTGGGGTCACCAAATTTAACAGTCTTGACACCACCGCCCGGCTTGCGGACACGAACCACAAATTTTTTCTTGCCGTACGACGGTTCACCTTTGCGTATTCGTCTTGGACCATGAGGTTTTTTAGCCGCTGATTTGCGCTTCGTTGATCTCTTCGGCACTTTGCCTCCATTTTAGAAGTGGTGTCAGCCAATCATAGTTTGGCTCATTGTCTAGTGGTTTGTCCCAAATAAAGCCTTTGTCTGGCATGTGTTCCAACTTGTAGCTGGTACGAGCCTCCCAATCAGCTTTCATGCTTCGCCAAGGGATTACCCAACGGCTACCGTCATGATGACGCAATAGCACACAAGCGATACCACCCTGTGCTTCCCATTTATCAAACGCAGCAGCTTGATGTTTGTGAACATTGCTCAGCTGCCAGCGTTCATTTTTGGAGGATTTGTCATCGCCTAAGATACTTACATTGTCACTCAAAGCAACCCAATCAGGTGGGCCTTTCCCAGTGCGAACAGCTAGAAACGAGCCTCTTCGACTAGTGCGTCCAGCTCCAATCTTTAAAACAGGCGGATGCATTGGGAGCCAAGCAAGGCGCCCATCTTGTGCAAGTCTATCACGACTGTTGTTACAGACTCTTTCCCATACTATTCCACGACCAGCCATTACACATCATTGTCCGCAGCATCATACAAAAATTGCACGATCACTGAGCTTGATGGATTGCTAGAACCAGCCTTACCTGCAGTAGTGACACACGCAGCGACAAGACCAGTATCAAAGAAGACGCCAGGGAAGAAGCTATACTCTGCAGTGCTCTCAGCTGCAACAGGAAGAATAAAATCAGGTTCAGTAGTTCCAACACTGACAAGCGAAAGCGCATTGTCGTATAACTTTACATATGACTTTGCACTATTTGCAGAGTTGTCAATTTTAACTTGAAACAAATAAGTGTCTGCAGCGTTAATACTTTGTTTATCGCTTTGTAGATCTATATCTTTTGCTATTTTGCCTGCAAATTGTTCATTGTTGCTTGTATTAACAATAGCCATGCTAGCTCCCAAAAATTATTACATTCGTTACATGAGGTGGATCGTTAGAGGCATCAGCCGCTGCTGACGCTGCAACTGAAAGATTTGTAAAGGCATGTCCATTTTTGATTATACAAGTCAAAATTCTTGCTGCTGCGCCAGGGTTTCTATTTCTCAACTTCATTTCTTGAGCTGTGCCGCTCGCACCGATGGAAGGAGCATTTGTGTCATAGAAATGTACATACGAAGCATCCGTAGCAACACCGCCTTCATTTTCAATGATGACCATATGAACCGATCCAGCTCCGCCGGTTAATAAGTCATTTTCAGTTCCATCATCTTGTAAGTCACTG
>TARA_R100000426_G_scaffold38174_1_pt1 | contig 15366 bp, 10 predicted proteins | sample TARA_R100000426 | Tara Oceans TARA_R100000426 (sample SAMEA2620421) | marine metagenome | biome: marine biome (ENVO:00000447); feature: surface water layer (ENVO:00002042); material: "saline water (ENVO:00002010), including plankton (ENVO:xxxxxxxx)" | depth 5 m
AGTGTCAAATGGCTAACAAAAAACTTACTTACAAACAAATTCAAAAGTTAGATACTTGAGCAAAAATAGATTAAGAAGTGAACGCTACCTTAAATATATCAGGCAGTTTCCATGCTTGATATGTGGCAAGGTTGGTGTTCATGCTCATCATTTAAGACACGCTGAACGCTTGGGCTGGGGGAGAAAAAATGGGGATCAATGGGCTGTACCATTATGTGCAGAGCATCACATGGATTGTCATAGAACCGGTAAAGAAAGTATATGGTGGGCTACACAGGGTATTGATTCTATTGAATGGGCTACTGATACATATAACGAATGGCATATATTAGATTCTCAAGACGAAGACAATTTTATATCTGATAAATATCAAGCTATAAATAGTGATAACGCAGATTACTTTGAACAAGAAGATGAATGATTTAGCAACTAGAAATGTTTTTACCACAGGAACAGCCGGTGGTGGCACAGTTACATCAATAGCACCTACTTTTAATAAATATGAACTTACAGAAAATGAATATGGAGACACAAAAAAAGATAGAAGTGAACACTTATTCGCTGTTAAATATTCCAATAGACCGGTAGTAAATTATCAAGGCAGTAAAATTATAAATCTTTGTTTGTCTTGTGTTTATATTTTGTTTTATCAAAAAGAAATAGTTTACATAGGCGAAAGTAAAAATCCTAATGCTAGGATTGGCTGTCATATAAAAGACAAAGTGTTTGATGGTTATAGGATATTGCCCACAAATAGAAGAAAATATTGGGAAAAGATTTTGATTAAAAGATATGCACCTAAATACAACAAACATAAAGATTATATTGATCTTCCAACAACAGAAGAAGAAAAAACTTATTTAAGTCTTTTAAAAAAACATGATGGTTCTATGGATTTATTTGTAAATAATTTAAGTAAAAAACTTAAAAAGTGGAAAAAAAATTTTTTTAGAGATATTAAACAAAGAAATCAAAATCATAAAATTATAAGAACAATTAATAAAAAACGCAGAAAATATAAATAAAAATAGTAAGGATAAAAAATGCAAGACTATGAAACACAGTACGAAAAGGCAACTGTAAATTTTGAGGCAGTTAAGATTGCTATGCGACAAGATAAAAACGGATATGTATTAACTTTATCTGTACACCCTGACGATGTGCCTGAAAGTTTATTAAGAAATTGGGTCGGCTCAAGATATCAAGTAGCTATGGTACAACTTAGTGATGATGAACAACCCATAATACCAAAACATAAATCAGAAGGGGCTAAATATGTAGCTAAAGCTGGTCTTATATGTAAAGAAAGGGAGTTTCAACTATTTATGTTTGATCGCTCAACTTACGGATCAGAAGAATTAAAAGAACAAATACAAGTTAACTACACCCTTGAGGATTGTGTGGAAGATTTAAGGAAAGAATTAAATGTATCTAGTAGAAAAGAGTTAATGGAAGATAAAAAAGCTAGGTATAAATTAGATGAATTAATAAAAGAGTTTAGAAAATCAAAATATTATTATGGTAGAAGATAAAAACAAATTAAAATGGTGGGCTTGGCATAAAAAGAACCCTAGAATATGGGTGCTGTTTCAGAAGTTTACTTTTGAGGCGATTAGATCAGGTAGAAAACACTACTCACATTGGGCTATAATACAAAGGATTAGGTGGGAAACTGATATAGTAACTAAAGGCAACCCATTTAAAATATCAAATGATTATATTGGTTATTATGCTAGATACTTTATACATTCGTATCCCGAACATAAAGATTTCTTTAGGATTAAACCATTAAAACATGAGAGGGGGAAACATGAATCAGAGAAATGTAATACCGACAAAGAAGTCTTGTATGGTTAATTTACCCATTGGACTTGAAAAACAAAAACTAAAAAGAAAAACAATCAAAGAATTTATCCTGAAAAAAATAAAGATATCTTAACTATTAACAGCTTAATATTTATCTTTGTAAAGCTCTAGGTCTTATCTCCTGCAAAAATAATTTTCTAACTTCCGGTATTTGTTTGATTTTTAGTAGCTCGTTCTTAGCCTCTTGAATTTTTAAAAGCTGATCTCTTTTTTCATCACCTGATAAAGTCTGATCATTTACTATCGCAGCCTCTAAATTTCTGAATTCTTTAAGTTGATCGGCTGTATCTTCAAGGTCTTTTTGTAAACTTCTTAATTGATCGTAGTATTCAAGACGATATTCTTTAGCCATACCTATTGCAAAGGTATCACGCTTGTCTATTATATCATCTTCTAACTTTCTAAAAGATTTTACTAAATCGTCTGTCATGCCCTTTAAATCATAGAATTGATTTTCTATACCTCGCCCTTCTTGCGGCAAAGCAAAAGCACCGACAACAGGAAGTTGATCGACACGGAGACTAGCCTTCTCTGATCCTGTCAAACCCTCTCTCAACATAGAATCAAAACCTTGCATAACATAAGTTCCCATAGTTCCTGTATATCCACGAATTAGATTCTCTACATAAAGAGGGCTAATATTAAGTTGATCTCCGACCACCCTTGATAGGGTATCAGTTGTTGGTCGAAATGCTAGATCATCTGTACCTTCTAAGTATGACGGAACTATTTTTCTTCCTGTAAAAAAATCATAATTGAAATAATTTTCTATCAATGGTTCTGCTAATGTTGGTGGTGTAATAGAAAGTGTGTGGCTAATATTTCTTGCTAAACTATCAGCTACATCTTTACCAGCTACATCATCTAAAGTATAAGCTAGTATTCTTTCAGGTATGGTAAAAGCTAATAGACCTACCTCAAAAGGTTTTGGTATTGCAAGTGTTTCGCCAACTAAGTTTTTAGTTCCGGGAATTATAATGTAGTTATCTTTAATTTCTTGCGGTGCTTCTTTATATTCTTCAGTATCTCTAACAAGTAAATAATAATAAGGCACTAAAGATATAAGACCTGCAAATCTTAAAAATACACTTGTTAATCTTTTAGATGGAGATAAACCTCTGCCCACTCCGTATTTACCTGTAAGACCTCTATAAAATACATCAAGCCCTTGAAGTCTAGGATTTAAAAACATGGTTGTCTGTGCGAGATATTGATATAGTCCGCTACTACCACGCCTAGTAAAATTTAAAACTTCCATAGCTTGAAATATACCTTCCGCCTCACTATTTGTTCTTTTTAAAGTATCTTTCATTACAGCAACTCTTGTTGCTGCGTCAGTTATAGCTGTGCCTTGACCTAACACTCTCCATAAAGTAGCAAGAGCATCAAAAGGTGCTAACATAACTTTTGCAACAGTCGATCTTTGTTTTTTAATTTCTTTAGAATATAAATTTTTAATAAAGCTCTCTGTAGAATCTATACTTCTAACGCCTTTGTCATAACCTGTTATGATTCCTGAGTTTCTTAATAGCTCAAACTCTTTTGGCAATTTCCCTGTAGCTAAACCTACAGATATACTTACAGTTTCTTTTAATGAAGATATGATTGGAGTATAGTTTGCACCGCTTAACGCCCAAGCAGAAACACTATCTCTAAGTATTTGTCTAATCCAAAAGTCAGGTAGTCTTGTTATAAAATCAGATACTACTTGTTTTGTGCCTCTTAATGCACCAGTAAAAAAGTCCATCGGTGCAAAATCTCCACCAGTCATCATGGTAAAAGAATGGTAAAGATCAGGATCATCAACTTTCCAATTTGTTAACTTACCATCAACTTTAATTTGTATAATATTAGGACCTTTTACATTACCTTTAACTTGTTCAGCTACACCCATAATTTCTAAATTACGCATGACTCTATTACCAGCTACATTTTTCATGCCAACATTTATGGCTGCTCTAAGATTGTTAAAAATACCTGTTATTGGATCAACTATATCTTTTTCTTCACTACCCTTTGCTCTTTTAAAAGGTGTTATAGATAAACCTTGAAATATTTTTGGTCCTTTAAATCCTTCCATACCTTCAAGCGGTCTATAAAATGGAATGTAGTCTGAGGTAGCTGTCCAAATATCTCCTGTCTTTTGATCTAATACACCAGTATCTACAAGAAATTGAACCACATGAGAGTTCCATCTTTGATATTGATCTATCATGGTTTGTATTTGTGGATAATCATTCAAAGCCTGTTGAGCATCTTTTTTATCTTGTGCAGTTATTTTTACTTTTCTACCTTCTTTGTTAAATCTAGTTTCTCTTTTTACTCTTAATACAGCCTGAAAAGCCCATAACATATTTGGATTATCAAAAGCATCTCTAAATATTTCATAAGGTGCTACTATTTGTTGTCCGTCTTGAGGAGATGTTTCTGATACATAAGTAAAACCTTTTTGTTTGTCATATACAGGAACACCTCTTAATATTGCTTGTTGAAAGATATCACCTGATCTATCGCTTTGATACAAAGCTGCTTGAGCAGAAATACTAGCAGATAACATTTGATCACCTAAACCTGAAATTTCACCAGCAATATAATCTGTTTCTACTAAAGGTGCATACTGATCTAATATAGATTGTCTAAAACCTGAAGGACTAAAAAATCCTGTAGTGCTTTTTATAACTTGTTGACCAACTGTTTCATTATCAGGAAAATCATCTCTTATAGTTAATCTTTTAACTAAACGCTCAGTAGATTTTTTTAAAGGTTTGCCACTATTTTTAAATGAAAATTTTATTTTATTATCTTCACCTATATCACTTATTATAAAGTTTATATCGGCATTAGTTTCAGATGGTGTATTTAAAATATCTTCTTGTGCTTTTACAGCAGAAGCTACTGCATCAGGGTTAGCATCAATATTTATTACAGGTCTAACACCTGCATCTATAGATTTTTGTTTTTGAGATTTTGCTTTTTGATAAAGTCTTTTGGTTTCTTTTGTTTGATCTTGTTCTTGTTGAAAACTAAGTTCATCATTTGTAACTCTACTTCTTCTTCTTTCTCCAAGGTACTGATATGATCCTGAGGTATCTTCTTCAACTAACTGTTCTCCAATATCAAAGTTATTATCTATAAAAGCATATTCAAGTAGATTACCATAATCTGCTTTCAAATTATTATATGTATCTCTAGGTGTATTTTCAACATCAATTAAATAACTGCTAGGTATGTATCTTCCAGTATCAAGAAATCTATTTAAAACTCTTTGAATCGCTGAATTAAAATCTGCATCTACTAAAATAATGTCAACATCATAATCATAATTATTTCTTAAGTTATCTATTAATCCAGCAACAGATTTATATTTTGCTGTCATTCCAACCTTTGGAATAACTAAGTTGTTACCTATTTCTACATGAGATTGTAAAACTTTTTGTGATAATAAACTTGACTCATTAGATACTGCATTTGCACCCAAACCTGTACCAAAGTCAGGTAGTATTTTTTTTGCATCGTCTGAATCAACTAAAGCAGATTGTGTTGTTGCTGCAATTTTTTCTGCAAAATGAGATTTACCGGAAGCTGGAAGTCCTATTAATATTACAGCTTTTTTATTTTGTGTGATAGGACCCTTAGCATAATCTTTAGATTTTTTAATTAATGAATTTAAATATAATTTTTCTCTATTTTTAATTTCATTTAAAGTATATTTAACTGGTTTTAATTTACCACCTGCTACGCTTAAAGTTTCTTGCTGACTAAATGTAAGTAATTCAGCAGCTTGTAAAGCAGGATCATTTAATAAACTTAAAATTTCATCACTACTTAATATTTTATTTTGTAATTTATTTAATCTAGTTCTTAATTGTCCTTGCAGTAATTTAAAATCTGCCATAGATGGCATTTCAATAGTATATCTAATACCCTGACCTAATAAAAAATTCATTTCATTTTCAGTCCTAGTTTCTTCTGCTTGTTCTTTTATTGATTTAATTCTACTAAAAAGCTGTCTTTTAAATTTTGGACCAACTCTTTCTATAGGATTACCTTTTTCAATTAGATCATTTTTATTAACTAAGAATTCATTTTCACCAAAATAAGAATATTGATTCATCGCAGTAGACCGATCCATATCTGTAGCTATAGTATTCATATAAGCAATAACTTTATCTTTTGGTATTATGAATTCTGTAACTAAATCGGCTGGTAATCGTTGTGCAGCATCAGCAAAATATTCAGCCATATTTCTATCAAATGTAACAGGAACTAAATCATATTCATCTGCAATAGCACCACCACGATAAACAACTATTTCTTGTGGAAAATCTCTCAAAGATTCTGCTGTTATTTCTTCTATAGAATCTATTAAAAAATTTAAAAATTGATCTGTCTCTTGTTCACCGGTAAATTGAAAATATTTTGCAAGTGGTGTTATTTCAGGATTTTTTAAATAATCTAAATCTTTTTCTAAAATAGCAGCGATAACATCTGAACCTTTTTGATCCATATCTGTTTGTAAATTTATAGCAAAATTTGATTTAGCAACATTAATATCCTGAAGATAAATTAGATCAAAATAATTATTTGCTTCATCTTCATTTAAATTTTGTATTCTTTTTATTAAACTTTGATTTTGTTTTGGAACTCTTGTAAATAATCTTTGACCATCTCTAATAATAGATGGCTCAAATTTTACTAGTTGCATAGCTAATTCAGGAGTAATTCTACCCTCTGTCCTTGCCAAACTAAATTTAGTTTTAGTTCTATTTAACGCAGGTTTTACAGATTGAGGTTTATTAGCTTTTAAATTTAAAGAAGTTGTACTTACACCATAAATACCGGCTCTTTTATATGGGTTGCTTTTTGTAGGATTATTTTGAATATTAATTTGTTTAGGATGAAATAAAACATCAGAAAAATTTAATTCAGCAACTCTAATTTTATTACGATCACCAAACACATTATGATACATACTATCGCCTAATTGTGCTGTTCGAATAGCTTCAGGCATATTGTCATAAACTATAGACACAGAATCATTAGATATATCTCCTACAAAGAAAAATATTTTTTTATCATTTTTATTTGTGTTATTTTCTTCTCTTAAAATTGCTTGTGATATTACATGACTAGCTTGTGCCATTTCATGTAAACCTTTTTTATCAGTTATACTTCTCCTTTTAGTTAAATATTCATTTATTTTATTTGGATTTTGGTGCATTAAATTTACCCAATCACTCATGTTCTCAGAAAATTCACCATCTTCAATACCCCTAATATATTCTTTGTAGACCTTAGGTGGATTTTTTAGTAAATCTTCTCTAAATTTATATTTTAAGTTTGGCGAATCTTCAATGGGTCTTACATCTACAGGATTGTCTTCTGCACTATTAAAATCAAAACCCAAGCCTTGCATTTTTTCTTGTAGTTTTTCATACCTACCAATTAGACGATCCGTTTCTAAACTTGTCCTAACCTTGCCTGTTTTTCTACTTCCTATCTTGCCACTTAGACTTCTATCAATAATATCATTTGCAGTTTGAAATCCGTTTTCATTCAAAGCATTAACTGTCCTTTCAAAAAATGTACTAACTTTATTTAATATATTTCTAGGTTTACCAGTAACTTCTTTATTATCAAGAGTATAATCTTCAAAAACTTTTGCTATTGCTTCTTCTATAATATCAGCATCACTTTCATAGCCCGGTACATTTTCATATTCTTCAAGTGCTGATTGATAATATGTTTTATCTTCACCTTTTATTTTTTTATTTTTAACATAAGTAACTAAAGTGTTGTATTCACTCTCTGTAAATACATCTGCCTGTCTAAGAGAGTGCCAAGATTCATGCCTTAAAACTCTTGATAAATCCTCTACAAAAGCCTTAGGGTCTTCTTTATATCTAAATCCAGCGTTATCTATGGCAAGTATAATTTCATTAAAAATTGGATCATATGCACCTTCTAATCTTGTTTCTCGATTGCCTTGTTGATCTCTTAAATATTTTTCAAATTTTATTGCTACTTCAGGTGGTAAAATTTTATTAAAACTTTCTATTAAAGAATCAATTTGTTTGTTGACTTCAATATCTTCTTCAGATAATAAATTTTCGTTTGCATCAAATTTTTTATTACCTAGACCATTAAATTTATATCTGCCATCTTTTTCATTTACATATCCAGCAGTTATTAAATCTTGTCTTAATCTTTTTGCTTCATTTGTATTTAAACCTGTAGATTCTTTTATAACTTTTAAAGTAGGTTTATTAGTATCAATGATAGATTTTAAAGCTTTGTTATAATCTTCTATCGAATATGATCTATTAGAAAAATCAGGTAACGAAATTAATTCTGTTGATGCTGGTAAACGATTTATTACTGAGTAAAGTAATTTTTTTTGTGCAATACTCATATTATTAATATCAGACTCGCCAGTAAATTGTATGGCTAATCTTTTAAAAGCATCGCTCTCAACATCAAACTCTACATTTTTATCTGCAAATAATTTTTTAAATTTTGCTAATGATATAGTCTTAGGAGATTCTGTTTCATTTAATATACCGCTTTCACTTCTTGCGGTCATAATCATATCAAATTGTTTTTTTGATACATTATCCTTTAATACACTTATTGGTATTTGTATTGTATTACCTGTAGCATCTTTTAAATTTTTTATTACACTTTCATTAACACCTAACTCTCGTAGTTGAGTAATAGTAATACCATCATAAAAAGGGTTTGCAACAGCAGAACCTAAATTAAATATAAAGTCATTATTGAAATCTAAGTTTTGCATTTTCATATAATCAATATTTTGCTCTGCACCATATTGAGTTTGTGATAATAAATTTAAAGCTGCCAAAACTTTATTAGCTTTTGTTTCATTACTGAATGTATAAGTTTCTTGAGTGTTAGGATTAACTAAAGGATTGCCTGAAGTATCTATTATTGTTGCTGTACCATCTTCATTTATTTTTCTTAAAAATACATTAGGTACTGTTGTAGTGGGCGTTGATATTTTTGTTGGGAACTGATCAGGATTCTGACCAGCGTTTGTAAAATCACTAAATATATTTAATGCTTCTACTAATTCAGGAACTGTTTTATTTACATCTTGTACTGCATTTGCTCTTGCTTGTATTAAATCTTGTCCATTATCTATATTAAATTTAGTTTTTGCGTTTACTAAATTTAATAGTTTTTGTGCATCATTTTTATCTGCACCTAATTTTGCTGCTTTTGCTAAACTATTATAAAAATTTTCATATATTCTACTTGATTCTTCAGCAGCTTCATTTTTTGCTTGTTGATTATATTTTCTGTTTGCAGATATTTGACCAAATGCTGCTTCAACAGGTGCAAAACCAAATTCACCTATAATTTCCATAGCAACATCGCCAACCCTTATTTCTTCACCAGCTTCTTTAGTTGCTAATTGTGCAAAGTATTCACCCCCACCACCTAGCCCACCTTGAACTAAAGGTTGAGATACTAGAGAGTTCATGGCTTGTCTAGCGTATATATTGCTTATAGCTTTAGGTGCTAATAGTTTTGTTGCAAAACCAAAAGACAAACCATCAAAAGCACCTATAATAGTACCTCTTGTTCTTGCATATTTTTTAGCTTCTGCTACCAGTTCTTTATCACCCATATATGCAGCAACAGATCGTGGATCGTTTGGGTCCATACCAGCTTTCTGCATGAATTCTTGAAATGAATATGCTGCATCAGTTGAGCCTGATGTTACACCTGTTGCTAATGCACCAGCTATAGGACCTGCAAATATAGTAGCTGTTACACCGGCAGCTAAACTTTTAGACATAGGTGCTAAACTTGTTGCAGTAACTTGACCTATTAAATTTAAAGGATCAGATAAGAATATATCAAAAGCTTCATTAGCATTTTCTGCTTGTGCTAGTTGATTAAAAGAATCTGAATATACAATTTGATTTTGAAAATTTCTACTTCTTTCTACTAAATCTATATTATCTTGCAAAGTTTTTTCTAAACCTTGTCTATCTTCTACTTGTTTTCTAATAAAATTATATGAAGGGTCTCTTGTACTAAATCTAGTTTCTCTTGTTACATCTTGTAAAATTTCTTCAGGAGTTTTATCTTCACCCTCTAATCTTTTTCTTAAAAATTCAATTCTATCTTTATCTTCTGTCGTTAAATTTTTTTTATTTCCTAGCTCATTTATTTCTTTTTTAGCTTCGACTAAATCAGGTGCTATTCTTTGTATTTCCTTTAAAGCAGGTAATTCAATATTTAATTTACTAAACCCAGCCCTAACTTGCTCTCCGATAGTGCTTTGTTCTTTAGGTGGTTCAGGCAAATCTTCTCCTAACATTCCATAAGGATCAAAAGGATTTAAAGAATTAAGTTTTTTATTTTCTATATCTTCATCATCTATAAAGTCTGTTTCTTTTGGAGATGCTTCAGGCTTAGGTTGATTGTAAGCAGCTATATATTCTTTTTCTAATCTTTCAAATTCATTGAAATCAGTATCAAATAATTGATTTATATTATCGGGTAATGGTTGTATTGATCCATCACTAGCTTCAAAATATCTAGTTTTAACCACTTATATTCTCTATAACATCATTAAAGTCTTTGACTGAATTAGCAATAATACCGCCTTTTTGTTTTGTATCTATTCCTAAAAGTTTTTGCTGCTTTTCTAACACTCTATTATAAACTCGACTTCGTGCTACTTCAGGAGATAATCCTTGTTCTATTAAACCTTGTATTTCTAAGAAAGTATTGGTACTCGCCATGACTTCATTTACAGAGTTAGCTAATTGTTCTTGTTTACTTATATCTCCTCTTACAGTAGCAGCACCAATGCTAGATTGATATGAAGTTGCTAAGTCTAATAATTTTTTAGGATCAATTTCTTGTCCTTCTATTAATCTAGTTTTTGGATTTAATTTACCTTCAGTATAAATATCAAGAGATTCTGGTGGTCCAAACTTACCTGATAATATTTCATCAGCTATCCTACCTACAGGACTTGTTTTATCTCCAAGACTCTTCATGTATTCTGCTGTTGCTTTTTCTTTTTCTTGAGATATTTTTAATTCTTGAGCTTTTATTAAATCTGCTCTTCTCTCTGAATCAAACTTTTCTTTTTGCACTAAATTATCAACTTGTTCTTTTGCTATATTATCCTCTTGTTTTTTAAGTTGTATGTCTGTAGCACTAATTCTATCTATAAGTTTATTTAAGTTAGTTCCTATTTGTTGTGGTGTTGCTGAAGTTCCTACTGCTATACCTGCTTGTAATAAATTCAAACCACCTTGTAATTTTTTTTGATCCTCTAGTTTTTGAGGTAGTAATTCAAGTCTATTTTTATAATACTCATTAAGTGCTTTTTCTGCATCACTTTGTTCTCTAAAATATCCAGCTTCATTTTCTTCCGTTTCAGGATCATCTTCTCTGTACTCAAATCCATAAAGTGAAAAAGGATCAACAGTTCTACCTTCACTCATTCTTACAGGTTGTTGAGAGATAGGTGAGATAGAAGATTCTTGTGATATTGAATTTAGAGGTGTCATGTCCTCTATCCCACCCCTAGAAACTGGTTGCATAGACATTATCATTTCTTCTCTTATAGAGGGTCTAGGCGGTGTTTTTTCGTTTGCTGCCATACGACCTTGATAATCTTCTCGCATTTTACTTCTTCTGTTTATTTCAGACATAACAAGATATTGCGGAAACATACCACTAGGAGTTACCATTTCATCTTGTAATCTTTGATCAGGTATTGATTTTAAATTATCTTCTATTTGTATTATATTCATCTATTAACTCGTTAATATTTATCTTCTTCCGCCTAAGGCTTGATATAAGCCAAGACCACCTAAACCTAAACCTAATAACTGCTGTGTTGTTGTAGGAGTCGGTTGATATTGTGAAACTTGAGTTCCCGGAGTTACAGGTAAGCCTTGTAATATTTGACTGAAAAATCCTAATTGCTGTCTAGGGAAAGCTACTTGATTTAAAAAGTCTTGATATCCCATATCTAGCCCAGCTTGTCTAAAGTTCCTTGCTGTTTCTTGTGCTTCTTGTGCTGCTCTCAATCTATCAAAAGCTAATTGTTGTTGCATTGGTGCTTGTTTTGCTAATAGTTGAGCAGCAGATAATTGCTGTTGTCTTGCCAAACGATCAGCTTCTAAACCAGCTAAACCTAGTTGTCTTGCTCTAATTTGTGCATCTATGTCTGCTTGTAGTGCAGCTTGTCTTTGCCTGTCTTGAAACTGCCTAGAGGCATCTGTTAATTGTTGAGTTGTTAAACCAAACTGTGCTGCTTGTCTTCTTTGCTGTTCAGCAAACTGATCCGCACTTAAACCCATTTGTTCCATAGCTCTTCTTTGTTCTTCACCAAATCTAGCTGCACCAAATCTTGCAGCTCTATCTCTCTCAAACTGTTGTTGAGCCTGTGTAAAGGCATCTCTTTGACCCCTAGCTTCAATATCAGCTAGTTGTTGTCCTAAATTTCTTTGCCTTTCAGCTTGTAATATAGCTTCTCTATAGCCACCTAAACCGCCTGTTTGTGCTGCTCTTGATTCTATCTGCTCTCCTGCTATATCTGATGCTCTTGTTGCCTCTCTTTTTTCTATATCTGTAACTAATCTTTGAAAAGGATTCATATACATTTGTGCAATACCTGTATCAAAAGTTTGTGCATCAAATCTTTCTGCTGGAATAAAACCTTGAAATCTTTCTACACCATAATCTGTACTAAACTGAGGTGCTTGATACTGAGAAGATATTCTATCAGGTGCAAATTGAGATATTTGTGCACCAGCAGCTATAGGTTGTTGAGCTACATTTCTCGCTATCTGAGATGCTTCCATGCCTTCTCTAGGACCTGCTGATAAACCCAATGCAGTTTGTCTGCCTAATACTCTTTGTGCTGCACTACTTAATGGTGCTAATCTTTGTCCAGTATAAGTCCTATATGGCTGTAAAGATTCAGCCTCTGCTCTTTGTAACAGTCTAGTAAAATATGGCTCTGCATATTCAGGTAAGTTAGTTTGAGTTACTACTGACTCTTGAACTGCGGGAGAACCACCGCCACCACCACCTTTACTCATAATTAAACCTCTTTTCAAATACTGTGTAAGCCTTATCCCAACCCGACTTACCTAACCATTTCCAAAAACCAAAACGAGCAGTACATTCAATACCACCACATTTATTATCTGTAGCCCAAGCTTCTGCTTTCTTTAAAAAACTCCAAGCCCAGTCTTCCAAACCTTTACCACCTAAGTATTGTATAGCTAATCTTTTGCTTTCAGGATAGTAAACAAATTCTGTTGTAGCTACACCAACTATTTCATTATTGTCTTCTTTAAATATAACCCATAGCTCTTGTCTTTGTTGTACACAAGCTACTTTTAAAGAATCTAAACTCCACCTGCCATTTGATCTTTCTACTGCTTTTTCAAGAAAAGGTATGACATCATTCCATAAAGTATGAACATAATTTCCGGGTACTAATGTAACAATATAATCTTGTTTAGGCTTGTAGTTAACCTTATTAATATCTTCTTTTATTTTTACTGCTTCTACAATTTTACTCATGCTGGTAATACCTTATTTTTGTTAAGTTCATCAGGTTGTTTAGTAGTATTAGTTCTTTCTTGTCTAACTCTATCTAACATCATATCTAACTCTTTTGAACCAGCATCAGATGAACCATCACCTAATCCTGAGACTACATCAGCAGGGATAATATACTCTCCGGGTGATACAGCTACAGGTTGTTGTGTGCCAATCATTCCCATAACTTGATCGTCCATACCACCACCCATGCCTTCAATCATGCCTTGTGTTTGCATAGAACCCATAGGGTTAAGAACTTGTTCTCTTATTTGCATAAATATATCGTTACCATATTTATCTATAAACATAGAAATCACTTCTGTATTATTAGGTATCTGACCTAGTATTGCTTTTTGCACCATATCTAAATCTTCAGGTGCAACAGTCATACCACCCATTTGAAAATCAAAACCCATTTTTCTCACAACATCAGGTGCTTCTTTTGCTAAAGCTTGTAAACCTTTATTATCATCAGGTATTTCTTTACCTTCTTGTAATTCATGAATTAATGCACCTCTAGTTAGATCATCTATGCTTTTACCTTTAGACATTTCATTTCTATCACTACCTTCTAAATCTGCAATAAATTTATTTATATTATCCATTTCTTGTTCTTGTAATAAATTTATATATTGATCTAAAGTTCCTGCTCTTCTATATCTTGAAGCCATAGCTGGATCGTAAATATCTAATTCTGTTACATCAATGTCTCGCATATCAGGATAAACACTTCTAACAAAAGAACCAATTCCTAGTCCACCTGTATTATTTTGTATATCTGTAGCTGGTCTATTGCTAAAAGGAAAGTAATTAAATTCAGGATCAATACCGGGTTGATAATTAGATGGGGGGATAAATTGACCTGTACCCTGCATCTCACCTGAAACATTTTGTGCCATAACTTCACTAGCTGGTATAAATGGTTCCAATCTATTCATTGGGGGCTCCATATATAAAAAATCTAAATTACCTGCAAGTGCTGATTCAAAACTATTATCTAAAACAGGTGCAGGTTGTGGCATAGGTATATTTCTAGTAGGTGCTGGGGGCATACGCAAAGCCTCTTCTAAATCACCGCCTTGTGAAAGTGCAGTTAAACCACCACCATACATACCAAAAAATGGACTACCAAAAGGTATTTGTTCAGGATTATTTTCATACAATTTTCTTATTCTTTCTTCTTCATCTTCTCGCAATCTTCTCATTTCTTCTTGAAACTCCTCTTGTGCTTGTATAACACCTCTTTGTCCTTCTCCTAAAGCTATGGGCAAATAAGATGTTGGTTTTGATAATTGTTGTAATGTTTCTCCACTAAAAATATTTTGTCCTATTTGACCTAATCTTTCTCCGGCTGTTAAATTTTTAAAATCAAGTAATTTATCTTGCGTAGCTTTTCTAGCTGCCTCTTCTGCTATTGCAGTTGCACTCGCCACATTTGATGATGCTTGTTGTTTTAGTGATTCTGCTAGAGCTTTCTCTGCTTGTTGAGCTGCACCTGAACCAACTTTTCCTAAAACATCACCGATTCCAAAACCACTTATACCAGCTAAAATACCTTGTTTCAAATCACCTTCTGCTATAGCTGTTGTTACTCCTGATCCTATAGCACCTGCTAATGCAGGAGATATACCGGATAAACCACCAAGTAAAGATGTACCTGCAACACTACCTAGTATAGGTGCTAAGAAAGGCAAAAACATTTCAGGCTGTCCTGTTTGTGGATTTACAGTCATTGGCATAGTATTAGCTAGACTCTGCACCTCTATAGGGTTCATGTGTACTAACATACTATCGCCATAACGACCAGCGTTTGCTACTTGATTTGCTTGATTTTTAAGGTCTTTCATTTATCTTTCCTCTGTAGTTTCACAACCAAATACATTAAAACTC
>TARA_R100000426_G_scaffold14560_1_pt1 | contig 15229 bp, 7 predicted proteins | sample TARA_R100000426 | Tara Oceans TARA_R100000426 (sample SAMEA2620421) | marine metagenome | biome: marine biome (ENVO:00000447); feature: surface water layer (ENVO:00002042); material: "saline water (ENVO:00002010), including plankton (ENVO:xxxxxxxx)" | depth 5 m
GATTAGATGGTCTGACCAAGAAAGTTTAGTGGACTGGACACCTGCAGCAACAAACCAAGCAGGTAGTTTACGTCTTTCGCAAGGTTCCGAGATTGTTGCAGGGGCAAACTCACGTCAGGCTGTGTTAATTTGGACAGATGCCGCGTTGTACAGCTTACAGTACGTAGGTGCGCCCGTGGTGTGGGGGGCTACATTGGTTGGAGAGAACATATCTATAGCCTCTAAAAATGCTGTGGCGTATGCAAACGGTGTAGCCTACTGGATGGGTACAGATAAGTTTTACAAGTATGATGGTAGAACTGAAACTCTACCTTGTAACTTACGTAGATATGTATTTAATGATTTTAACAGTGACCAGACAGATCAGGTGTTTGCAGGAACAAACGAGTCATTTAACGAAATATGGTGGTTCTACTGTTCTGCTAGTTCAACTGTGCCAGATAGATACATTATATATAATTATTATGAGAATGTGTGGTATTTCGGCAACCTAACACGAACAGCATGGGTAGAATCAGGTGCTAGAGATCGTCCGTTAGCGGCTACTACCTCAAATAATCTGGTAGAGCATGAACAGGGGTTAGATGACAATGTCACAGGCACACCTGCAGCTATTACTTCTTTTATTACATCAGCCGATTTTGATTTAGATGATGGGCATAGGTTCTTTTTAGTAGATCGTGTGCTACCTGACGTAACTTTTGATGGGTCTACAGTGGATAATCCATCTGTTACCTTAACACTTGACCCCCTAGAGTCTTCAGGTTCAGGTATAAAGTCCACTCCTTCTGAGGGGGGAAACAGCAATGCTACCGTAACACGTTCTGCTACAACACCTGTGGAGGCTTTTACAGACCGTGCTGACATACGTGTTAGAGGACGACAGCTAAACTTAAAGATACAATCAGCTAGAACAGGCGTACAATGGCAGTTGGGAGCTACCCGACTCGACATGCGTCCTGATGGGAGACGATAGTGCCTACATCCAAAGGAATAGATGTTCAATTTAGATCACCCCCTCTACCTCTGCCTAGCACGGAGTATAGTAAAGAAGAGGCTATGAAGCTAAACGATGCGTTGCGTTTGTATTTTAATCAAGTTGACGAGCAGTTTAGAAAGACGGATTTAAAAAACGAAGTTGATGCTCAATCGTGGTTTTTAGGATAATGGCAAACACATTTAAAAATGCAAAAGTAGACCTATCAAGCACAAGCATAACCACGCTATACACATGCCCTGCAAGCACTACGGCTATCGTAAAATCTATCTTAGTATCAGAAGACTCAGGTAACGCTGACACCATAACATTGACCTTAACGAGTGGGTCAGATGTGTTTAGTTTATATAAAGTGAAAGCTGTGGGTGCTAATGCTACGGTAGAATTGTTGTCTGCACCTCTTGTCGTAGATGCTTCAGAGATATTAAAGGTAACAGCGGCAACGGCTAACAGATTGCATGTGGTAGCTAGTTTATTAGAGGTAACATAATGGATTTGGTAGATAGCAAAAAGAAGAAACTAAGTTACAATCAAGTGTTATTTGGTGCTATGACAAACCTTAAAAGTTCGGGACAGGTACCAGAAGGTGTTACTATGCGACAGGTAGCGGCTACAGTGCTTGATGAGATAGGAAGTAAAAACGTGCAAACTGTACAGATAGGTAATAGCATATTTGTGGGTGTGTTTAACCGTGAAAAAAATAACATGTACGTGCGAATATACAATATGGATGTAGGACGTAATCTTTTGGATAGTATGTACAGATACGGGGCGCATTTGCAGAAAAAAGGTATAGCTTTCGCCAGCGCACAGATAAGAAATGAAAAACTACTGCCAGGACTGCGTGTATTGAAAAAAAGGTTTGAAGAAAAAGGCACAGGGTTTGATGTTGTAAAATTAGAAAACAGAAATGGGTATGGTATGTTTGTGAAGTTTGGTAAACAACCATTAATGGAGGCTGCGTAGTGGTAAACGCTATAGAAGAAGCTGCTGATGCTATAGGAGATGTAATTAGACCTGTAGCTGACGCTGCTGCTGACGTGTTACGTCCTGTGGGCGAAGCGATATTACGTAGTGATGAGGTAAAAACTGTCGTGAACGTAGCAGCAGTAGCCACAGGTAACGGGTGGGCTGTGCCTATAATTAACGGTGCAGACGCTATAGACGAAGGAGCTGACCCTGAAGACGTATTAAAAACTATTGTTATATCAACAGTAGCCGCAGGTGCAGCGGACGCTGTAGGAGAGGTAGCCGCTGAAGCTTTAACAGACAAGGTGGGTTCCACCGTAGCTAATTTTGTAGCTGATACAGGTGTGAATGTAGTAACAAATGGCGGTGATATAGGAGCTGCTATTCTAGATAGTGCTTTAGTTGGTTCAGGAGCTGTATCCAAAGCTGTAAACGAAATAATAAGCACTGTAGGTATAGATACCAGTACCAAGCTTGGCAAAGCTTTAAATAGTGCTTTACAGTCAGGGTTGACAGCCGAGATAAAAGGTGATGATGGCATACAAGCCGCTACCATATCAGCCTTATCTGACACAGTTATAAACCCCATATTGGAAAGAGGTGAAGATTTATCGCCCGAAGCTCTTGATGACGTGTCAAAACTTATATCTACAGCAGTAGCAGCAGGGGCAAAAGGAGCTAATATATACGATGCTATAAACAATGAGTTGGGGAATATAGCTACCACGGATATAAAAAATTTAGTCAAAGAAAAAGTTAAAGCCTTTATTGACCCTGTAGAAGAATTACCAATGGATACGGGAGAGTTTTTAACTGAAGCAGTATTACCTGACAAAGAGACACTGGATAAATTTAAAGATCAACCTGACCCCCTTCTTGAAGCGCAAGCAGATTTTGAAAAGATAGATGCACCTCCCACACCAGGCATGCCTCTGGAGGATGCACAGGCAGGTTTTGAAAAGATAGACGAACCACCCGTATTGGGTATGCCATTAGAAGATGCACAGGCGGGCTTTGAAAAGATAGATACATATGGTTATGATTTTGACATACCTTACACAGGTCCTACTGACCCCACGGACTTGTTCCCACAAACGTCAACAGCAGAAGAGGAGTTGGACGCTGCAGGTATATCTTTTGAGCCTGACGAGTTATCAACAGCATCTTTGTCTGAACAAGAAATACTGGATGACCCTAAAACTTTTACAGGTCCTGTAGGCGCAGGAATTGGACCTGAGACAACAGATGAAGACTTTCAAAGCCAACTGTCAGGAATATTAGGTGAAGAAACTCCAGACGCAGGTGCTGTAGCTAAAAGAATTATAGATCAGGCACAAACAAACCTAGCAGATACGGGTTATAATGTAGGTAAAGGTGCTTTAGAAGCATTTGCCTTGTCTGTTGAGGGTGGGGCGAACAGCGCGGATTTTCTTGTTAACAGATTTAAAGCTGCTGTAGATAAAGACCCCTCTAGATTTTTTAGAGATGCAACAGGCAAAATTGTATCAGATTTAAACGCAGGTAGTGATTTTTTTAAAGGTAAAATTAGCACAAAAAACTATATAAGACAGCTTGAAGCTTTGCCAGCAGCAGGAATGACATTCGGTGAAGCTATGCCTGGGGGAAAACAAGCCTTAGACAGGGCGGGTAGACCTTACGGGACAGACAAATTTGCTACTTTTTTAAACGCTGCAGAGGAGTTTGGCGACGTTGCCACTGACATAGCTGTGCTGGCTCTAACAGGACCTCTTGTGGGTAGCACAATAGTGTCTGCGGCAGGATATTTAGAGGGACAAGCAGACTCTGCTAAGAGGGTACGAGAAGAGCTAGAAAAAGCAATAGAAAGTGGTGCATTAGACGATAACGTTGGGTGGCAAACAACTTTAGCAGACGCTGGAGGAGATGTAGGAAAAGCGATAACTAAAGTTGAAGATCAATTGTATAAATATACAGCAATGGCAGGTGGTTTTGAGTTGGTTGGAGATGTTGTTACCGCAAAAGCTGCCATAGGTACTTTAGGTATAAAAACAATAGGTGATTTGTATACCAAGTTGACTCCTAGACAACGAAAGGCTCTAGGCATACCTGTTAATATAACTGTTGCAACTGGAGTGGGCGGACTCACCGAAGCATCACAAACTGCGATAACTGAAAAAGCTTTAAAAGATTATGGTATTAGTACAGAAACAGAAACGGGAGGAGCGTTTTTACTAGGCGCAGCAGGGCAGGGTGGGGCTGTAGCAGTGGCTAATTCTGTAGAAAGTATACAGAACGAGCTAAAGAAAAGGTATGAAGCTGGTACGCTAAGTTTACAAGAACGAAACTATGTAGAAAACAAAATTATAGACCCCGATGGAGAGTTTGCAGGTACGACTACAGAGATATTAGGTGATCCTAATCTAAGCGATGCAGAATTAGCTACACAAGCTCTAAAAGACATGGGGCTTGATGATGATCTTGTGCAACAAGTGTTAGAAGAAGCGGGTTTAGGCACAAGATCTGAGTTTGTGGTAGATATGATTAATGAGATTAATCAAACAGGTGGTACTACAACTGACTCTATACAGAAGATAGCAGACGAAACAGGGCAATCTATATCTGATGTAAGCGATGTTGCTACATTTATAGTAAATTCTAAAGAAACAACAGACTCTATAGCAAAGATAAAAGAAGAAGTAGAGAACACAGGTGGTCTATCTTTTGATACAGCAAAAGACATAGAAAGCACAAGTCCCCTTACTATGTCAGATATAAATGCAATATCTGCAAGCACTCTATCAAAAAGAGATAGAGACATCCTTATAAGAACCATAAACGGAGAGTACGCATCAGGTAATGAGCAAGAAATGGCTTCTATTGCTCATGTCATACGTAACAGGACGTTTGATTCTCGTTTCCCTAATACTGTGGCAGATGTTTCTTTAGACGGCACAGACACTAAATATGCACAGTTTTCTGCATGGAATGCTCCAGAACAGGGTGGTAACACTCTTACAAATCTTGACTCCGACAGTGACCAGTACAAAAAAATTGGTGAGATTGTAGATAAAGTATTTTCAGGAGAGATCCCTGATAACACAGGAGGAGCTGTTAATTATTGGAATCCTGATATAGCTGACCCCTCTTGGGGTGATGCTGTGTTATCAGAACACAAAGATGGAGGCACAAAGGTAGGAAATCACGTGTTTGGGGGCGCAGTTGATACCACCGTGAGCGATGTAAACAGCGTGGTTGCTACAATATTAAACAAAGATCCCAGCGCTGTCACTGAACAAGATATAGACACAGTAACAGATACAGCTGCGTTAATTGATACCGCAATAGATCAAGATACGGCTACAGATACAGCTACAGATACAGCCACGGCTATACAAACAGCCACAGACATGTTACCTGTGTTAAATACAGACCCACAGGAGCCTCCAGAAGAAGAAATACTGCAAACTTTGTATGGTAGACAGGTAAAAGTAGATCCTCCAGAGCTAGCAGACATAGGGTATCAATACGATTTTAGCAGTATTTTTGCCAACCCTGTGCAAGAAAATATGTTTACTGACCCATATAAAGAGTATAATAATACAACAGGAGACTTATTTAATTACGAAGGTAGTATAGATGATCTTAGCACAGGCACTCCTTATGCAGACTACTCTCAAGCAACGGATAAATTGTTGAATATTCTTAGGAGAAAAACGTAATGGCTGAATCAGGCAAAAAGTGGTATGATTCCCTTAATTTAAAAAACTTGTACCAAACCGATGGCGAGCTTGATTTTACCAAAATAGCAGGGTTGGGCGGACTAGCTGGTAGTGCGTTAGGACTTTTTGGTTCCTCACAACCGACTGTAGGCTATCAAGGATCTATACCCGAATATACCGCCAAGCGAGGTAGAGTTGCTAACACATTTGACCCTAACAGGCGACCTGGAAGTGGGGGACAAAGGTACTTTTCTGATGTGCGTTTTGTACCAAAAGGCGATACCCCTGCTATGGAAGGCGCACAATCCGCGATTGCCACAGAAGTTGCAGGGTTAGAAGCACTAAATAGGGCTAATCCTGCGAATCAAATGAGACCTCCCTCTGTCATACCTGCCCAAACTACAATGCCTCCTCCTCCCCCTGCAAGTGACACAGGGTTATCTACATTGCCAACTATACCAACCCCCGAAAGTTTAGCCGCAGGAGCAGATGTTTATACAAGTCCTTATCAAACGTACGCTGATGGAGGTATTGCCAAGCTACAAAAAGGCAGATATTTAGACGGAAAAACTGATGGTATGGCAGATGAAGTCCCTGCCATGATAGACAACGAGCAACCTGCCATGTTAAGTGATGGTGAGTTTGTTATACCTGCAGACGTGGTAAGTCATTTGGGTAATGGTAACTCGGATGCAGGGGCTAAAGTGTTAGAAGATATGATGGATAGAGTGCGTAAAGCTAGGACTGGTACAACAAAGCAAGGTCCAGAGATAGACCCAGAAGAATTTTTACCTGCGTAGGAGAATAATATGACAACAGATTCCTCAATAAAAGACGCTTCTCCTGAAGTATCTACGTTACCTGCGTTAGGCACGGAATCTTCTTTGTCCCCGTATGCAGGTCCTTATGTCACAGAAATGCTTGGCAAAGGCGCAGGATTAGCCAGTGAGCCGTATCAAGCATATACAGGACCACTAACAGCAGGTCCATCAGAACTACAAACACAGGCTTTTGGGGGTATTGCTAGTCTAAACATACCAACTGAACAAATGGGAGCTTTTAACACGCAGTCATTTACAGCTGACCAAGCAGCTAAATTCATGAACCCGTATTTGTCCGCAGCTTTGCAACCTCAAATAGACGAAGCTAGGAGACAATCAGATATATCAGCTCTTGCTGACCGATCACGGCTTACCAAAGCAGGGGCTTTTGGTGGAGGCAGACAAGCGATTATGGCTGCAGAAAGAGATAGAAATCTACTACAAAATTTAGCTGCTATAACAGGTAAAGGTTACTCTGATGCGTATGATAAAGCCATGCAGCAGTTTAACGTTGAACAAAATAGAGGACTGTCTGCTGCTGAACAGGCAAGTAAATTTGGTCTTGCTGCCCTACAAAAACAAGCAGATTTAGGACGTGTTCAAAGAGATATAGAGTCTGAAGGTATAACCGCTGACATGTTACAGTTCGAACAAGAACGTGACTACCCCTACAAACAGGTGCAATATATGCAGTCTTTGCTTCAAGGACTACCTATTGCAACGCAGTCTTACACATACACTCAACCCACAGCATTAGAGACATTACGACAAGACACAGGAGATGTAATGGCTTTATTAACTAGCATTTTTGGAAAGAAGGGCAGCTGATGTCTTTTGGAATAGATCAACTTATAGATAGAAAGAAAAAACTCTTTTACGGTTTACCGCAGGAGGAGATGCAAAGACGAGCCAAGATAAGTGGAGGTTTATTAGACGCTCTTGCTACAGAACAAGTGTTAGCAGAAAAACAAGCCGCAAAAAATGCTATGACTTTGGCTATGCAAAATGATGCCAAGACCGTAGTACAGGAGAATGAGGCTAACTTGTTAGGGCGTACCCAGCAAGAACTTGCTGAAGGAGTATCAGGTGTATTAAAAAATAAGAAAAACAGGATGGATCAAAACCTAAAACGTATAGCACAGATGGGTATAGGAGGCGCAAAAAGACCCAACATGGCTGCTATGGCTCAAGGTGGTATTGTCGGATATTTTGATGGTAAAGCCATAGATATGGAGAATGAGGAAGAAGAAAAAAAGAAAAGATTTATCACTCCTGGACTTGGGGGCATCATGCAGCCTAACTTAAAAAAATTAAAAGAAGACGCATTTACAGATATAGCAGAGAGGTCTGGCATAACCCCTAGAGAGTCTACCATAACCACAGATGAGTCTGGATTTGTAAAAGGTACAGATAATTTTAATGAGCCAACTACGCAGTTAGGTAAATATAAGCCTCCAGTGGCTAAAGATAGAAGTAAGCAAGAAGGTATACCCTTCGCAGGTCCCACTGATCCCACAGACTTATTCCCACAAATAAGCACCAATTTAAAAGATAAAGTGGATAATGTGCCTGAAGAACCAAAGTCTGGAGATTCTAAAGAAGATTTACAAAGTAAAGAAGATGCGTACAACGAGTGGTTAGAGGGACTGTTAACCGTACTATCTGCACCTGCGTCTGGTAGAGGGCTTGGTGGAGGTAATGTAGCCCGTGCATATCTACAATACAGCCAGCGAGTGTTTAATAATAAGGCTAAATTACGAGAGTTAAGAGCCGACGAAATGGAAGCGCAAGCGAAGATGGATCTTAACAAGTTAAGTAAAGATGAGTTGTCTTACAGTAGGTTAGTGGGACGGCAGACTAACTTACTAAAAATAATTCAAGATGTCAGGGCTAAAGCTGAAGATCAATTTAAGTTTAAAATCTTAGAGTTAAACAGTATACTGCAAGATCCTAAAGCTGACCAATATGATAAAGAAGAGGCAAGGAATACTTTAAGGGGTATTCAAAACTCGATAAATGATATAGTGGAGGATTCTACAGAAAGAGAAACCGCTCTCCTTAAAGATATCGCTAGGAGACTTAGATTATTAGATTTTGATGAGTCTAAAGGTAGTAAAAAGTTATCTAGATAAAGGAGTGCAATGCCTACATACGAGATATACAGACGAGATGGCACTGCAGTAGAAGTAGAGGGTCCTGAAGGAGCTACTACACGGCAACTTATAGATTTATATCAAGATCAACAAGAGCAAGATGCCACCAAGTCTAAAGAAGAACGAAGAGCTGCAAGAGATGAAGCACTACGTCGTGAATTTGAAGAAATACAACGAAGACGACCCGTAACTTTTGGACAGCAACTACAAGAAGTCCCAAAGGGGATACTTGCAGGAGGCGCGACGCTTGCTGAACAAGGTCTTCTTGGTCTTGCTAGTGTATTAGGTGAGGAACCTGAACTAGCGGTACGTGAAAAAATACAAAACGTAGGGGACGCTATACAAGAGTACCTTGCACCTGATGCTAACGTGCAAGCTAGGATAGAGGAGGGTAAGGGCGCGGCTATACCTAGAAAGTTTAGTGAAGCTCTTGGTTCTTTCGGTGGTATTTTAGCTACAACAGCTATAAATCCTTTTGCGGGAGCAGGGTTGGCTATTTCTGCAGGTGCAGGTGAGGCAAGTGAAAGAGCGAGAGAAGGAGGAGCTACAGAGAGAGAACGTGGACTAGCCACATTAGGAGGTGGAGTTGTAGGAGCATCCGAATTAATTCCTATAAGTAGAATAATAAACAGGTTTAAAAGAGGTGTTGGTGACGATGTTGCTACCGACATAATATCAAGGGGTAGACGTATAGCTGAAGAAGCAGGAGTAGAGGGACTTCAAGAATATGGCGCAGCTGTTGCTCAAAATCTTATAGAACAGGGCATATACAACCCAGAACAAGGTATGTTTGAGGGGTCAGGTGAAGCGTTTGGCTATGGCGCAGGTGTAGGTGGATTTGTGCAAGGTATTGTAGAAATGATCGCGCCAAGAAGAAGAGCTAGAACCAGCCCAACCCCTGAAGAAACTGATGCTACAGATGAAATATTAGCTATAGGGCAAGATAAACCTGTAGCGTTGTTACCTGCCCCACCAAAGGGACTACCTGCTCCTCCGAAAGGTTTACCTGCTCCCACGTTTCAGGTAACAGAAGAAGGACAAGCTGTTACACCTTCACAGGAGGCAGCACTAGAAGAGCAACGTGCAGATAGACCAAGATTAGTGACTCCAGAAGGGCAAGCTGTTACAGGAAGACAAGAAGCAGAACTAGATAAACAACGTGCAGATAGAGAAGCTACTCTAGCTGATATGCCGAGCGCAGAGGTATTAGGAGCAAGAACTGATTTAGCAGAACAGGCTGAACCAAAACCAAAACCAAAACCAGAGCCTGAAGCCGAGCCAGAGCCTGACCCCATAGCTACAGCAGCCACTACAGACACTGCTATAGGGGAACAACTTAGCAGGGCGTTAGCAGAAAAAGAAAAGGCTGAACAAGAGAAGATAAAACAAAAAACTACGCTTACTGATAGGCAACTTAGAGACTTACAAGATGATGAGGCAGCCGCAGCACAAAGTTTTGACGATGCCTTCTCAGCAAAACCTGCCCCTGCGAGAGAAGAAGTACAGCTACCCCTACCTGGGTTAAAGCCTACATACGCAGAAAAGAAACGAATTAGAGATAGAACAGCACCTGATACAACAGAGCCTGTCACATCAGGACCTCAACTAAGAGAAGAGCTGATCGCCACTGTTGCAGACAGAGACCCCAACATAGTAACTGATGGGTTGTTAGACAGACTGGGAGTTTCAGCTAAAGCTCCTGTGCGAAAACGTGTGGTTGGAAAAGATATAACTGACCCCCCAATACGGCAAGAGCTTGTTAAGTTTGGTAACAATACTAACGTATCTAAACAAACAAAATTGAATATCAGTAGATATCTTGCTAATGTTGATGAAGCGCAAGGAGATTTATTCGATGCAAAACCTGACACAAAAAGAGGTAGAACTCGCCCTAAAGACGATCCACCAACTGGAGGGGGTACGACAACTGGGGCAGGTAAAGGTCCCAGAAGAACTGCTAAAACTACACCCGATAGAGTGGATGATACTAAGTCAGATGCTAAACCTAGTGATGTTAGAAAAAGAAAACAAGACGCACCACTAAAGAAAAAAGCAAAGAAAGAAGCTGATTTCCAACCAATTAGCAGTGTAGTACCACAAGCTGCCCCTAATATATTATTTATACCAGAAAAAGATGTACCTGCTGATGCTCCCACAGATGATGCAACAGGTCTACCAATAGTGGATGTAAAGAAGTTACAGGATAAAAAGAAGAAAACGAAAACTACAAAGAAAGAAACTGTCGATGCTAATACACGAGCAAAAGAAGTATTTGAGAAAAATGTGACCGAAAAGAACTATGGGTATACTGAGGAGTTACGTAAGTTTAATGAAAAAGCAGGGGACACAGAAGTCTTATATGATGATTTACCCATAGGAGATAAAAATAAAATTGTTGATTTGTTAGAGAAGAAACAATCAAGGACAAGAAAAGAAGGTGGTAAACAGGTAAAACAACTATCTTATTTTGTTGCGCAAACATTAGGCAAAAGTCCAAACATAGAAAGATCATTGGACATAGCCGCTTGGGAGGTTGTAAATGGACCAAACTCCTACAAGAAAACAGAAAAAGGAGAAGAAGTTTTATCTGCAGGAGAAGTGGCTTTTCTTGCTACAGACGGAAACCAAGGAAAGTTAGCAGGTACACGGGTAGAGCAGTGGGTAAAACAAAATTTATCTCCTGAAGGACAAAAATGGTTTGCAGATCGTGTAGCTTTTTACAGAGCTGAAGTCTCTGCGTTTAACACTAGAGAAAGACAGAGAGAAAAAAGACAAGAAGCGCAAAGAAAGTATCAAGAGAATATTGACAAACAAGTTGAAGATGAAATCAAGGAAGAGCGTAGGACACGATCACGTCAAGCTATGCGCGAGCTAGAAACGTATTACAGAGAGGGAGGTTCAAAAGCTAGCAAACTACCCTTGTTTTTACGAACAGACGCTCCTGCTAATTTAGATGTGCCGTTACACCCTGCGGCTGTGGCTATATTACAAAAAGGTGGTTTAGTATCTGCGTTGAACGTGTTGGCATCTGGCACTGATAATATTAGGATAAGTGCCATAGCAAAAGCCCTTGCTAAAAACATGGGTAACACAAAGGTTGTGCTTGTTAGTGATCTAACCGATGCAGATGGTGTGCAGGTTAGCGGACAGTTTGATCCTCGCACTAACACTATAAGTATAAACTCTTCTAGACCTATAAACAGTCATGTGTTGTTACATGAAGCTACTCATGCACTTACGTCCGCTACCCTGGCAAACAAGTCCCACCCTGTAACAAAACAACTTACCACGTTATTTAACAATGTTAAGGACAAGCTGGGTGATGAGTACGGAACCATATCTCTAGATGAGTTTGTGGCAGAGACCTTCAGTAACCCAATCTTTCAACGTAAACTGTCCACAATACATGTAAACAGGCAACCTGCTAGTGCGTTTCAACGGTTTATGAACACTGTGTCTAACATGTTACGACGACTCGTAGGAATCAACCCAAAACAGGCAGACGCTCTATCTACAGCAAACGAGCTGATCGAAGGTATACTAGCACCCTCACCTGAGTTTAGAGATGCCAATCAATTGTATTTAGACACTTCAATACCATCTAGAGCTGCTGAAGCTATAAATAATTTTGCATCTGACACCGCCACTTATGTAAAGGGTAATAATTTTTACAATTACATACAAGATGGCAGAGGTTGGCTGGGTAGTAAGATACCACTAATAGTCAAAAAAGCGTGGTTGAGTCTACAGCCTGTTAACATCTTAGCAGAACTATCAGAGTCACGTATACCTGGAGCAGGGCAGTTAAATACAATAATAAACAACATGAGTTCTGCCCTACGAAAAAGAAATGAGTCGTTAGATCCCATAGTAAGAGATCTAAAAGACTTTAGAAAAAACAACCCAAAAGCATACACTATACTGCAATCTCTAATACCTAACGCCACGTACGAAAGAATTGACCCTCGTGAAGCAAGCTTTGATAAAGCTTATGGACACAAAAAAGGTAGCGATAGATACAACCTAGAGGAAGGCAAACAGATACATGCAGAATTAAGAAGACAGTACGCACAACTAGGTAAACGTGGTCAAGACATGTACAAGATAATAACAAACACGTTTGAAACATCTCTTGCGGACGTTATGGATGCTGTAGAAGCCAACTTAGCTGTCACTATCGCAAACGCGGAAGGACAAAAAAGAGTAAAAGATAAGTTAGCAGAATTGTTAAACCAAGAACGTGGTACTATAAAACCGTTCGCTCCTCTAACTCGTGCGGGTAGACATAGATTAAAATATACAGCTCTTGACCCTAAGACTAACAATGTAGAGGTATATGTAGAATATTTTAAGACTGTAGGAGATAGAGAGAAGGCAAAGGCAAAGTTACAAGAATATAACGAAAAAAGTCTGGGCAGACTACCTGCTGACGACCCTCGTATAGCTCAAGTAAAGAAAGCACAGATGGAAGAAGGTACAAACACCAGCACAATAGATTACAGAAATGCGCCAAAAGGTTCGTTTGTATACAGGGTATTTGAGATATTAGAAAAAGAGGGGGCGGACAAAGCTACTATAAATAAGGTCGTAGATCTTGCTCTTGATTCTATGCCAGAGCGATCTTTTATACAGTCTTTCCGTGAACGTAAAGATGTTCGTGGTTTCTTAGGGGACTCTGTACCAACAGGCATGGCAGGGACAATGTTTGATTTAGTAGATATGGTTGAGACAAAGGGACGTGACTACAACAGGCAACTCGTGCAAATGGAGTATGGAGCAAAGATACAGAAGTTTCAAAGGGAGGTTTTAGAAGAGCCGTTACCTGCGGAAACAACAGATGTTACCACAACCTTATATAAAGATCGTATGAATAGAATCGCTAACTTTGCAAAAAGTCCTGATATACCGCGATGGTCACAATCTCTCACCGCAGCTGGGTATGCGTGGACTATGGGCTGGAATATATCTTCTGCAGCGATAACCACTTTTGATGTGTTTATGAGTAGTGTGCCACGTATGGCAGGTAAATATGGCGATGTCGATACTGCCAGAGCTGTTGGTAGAGCTACAGCCATACTAGCAAAAAGTCCAAAAACTAAAATGGTAAAAGTTATGGGACCTGATGGCAAGATGACCAATAGAGAAATAAACACAGGTATAGCAGGATTTTCCATAGGTAATTACGACTACGAAAAATTAAAAGGTATGTCCGACAATGATATCCAGGAAGCGGGTATGACTAAGGAACAACACCAAAACTTGTTAGACATAGAAACGTTAGCTGAAGTTGCCAAGGACAACGCTCAGATAAATCAATCTCTAAACCAAGAAGAGTTAGATATGAACAACGCTAAAGATGCGTTAGAGAAGATTAACTCTTTTACAAGTTTCTTGTTTCATCATGCAGAGCGATACAATCGTGAGGTCGCTATGACATCTAACTATATGTTAGAACTTAAAAGATTACGAGATAAACCAACTAAGGAAGAAGAAGGTTTGTCTGACGCACAAAAGCAAGAGCGAGCTGCAACTATGGCGATTAAGGAGACAGAGTTTACACTAGGGGCAACTGCATCAGCAGGTCGTCCCATCGCAGCACAAAGTGCAATCGGTAACGTGCTTATGTTATTTAAACGCTTTGCCATGAGTAAATACCACATGATGGCAACTATGACTAACGATGCTTTTCAAGCAGGTGGCGATGCTACGACAAGAGAAAACCGTAGGATAGCACAACATCAGTTAGCAAGATTTTTAATAACAACAGGTATACTCACAGGAGTCGCAGGTATGCCATTGATGGGGGCTTTGGGAGAGATATACGACTTGTTTGCTGATGATGAAGATGATGACTTTGATGCCATGATGCGAAAGACTGTAGGAGAAGGATTCTATAAAGGACTCGTAAACACAGCTTTAGGAGCAGAGGTATCCAGCAGGATAAGCATGAACAGCTTGTTGTATCGTCCTCCTATCATAGAAAAAGATCAAGCAAAATTATGGACGATGATAGAGCAACTTGGGGGTCCTGTGATAGGCGTAAGTTTAAGTATCGGTAGAGGAATGGATTTAGTCGCTGATGGTGAGGTAATGCGAGGTGTCCAAGCCATAACACCTGCAGCTGTACGTAATCTAATAAAGGGTGTGGATCAAGGTATAACAGGAGAAGTCACTACTCGAAGAGGTGATGCTGTTGTAGAAGATATAACGCTTATGCAAGCTCTACTACAAACCGCAGGTTTTACAAACGCAGATCTTGTAGCGCAGTATGATTACAATAGGAACGAGCTGCGAAAACGTAAAGCTCTAGGCGCAGATCGTCAACAGCTACTAAGAGATTTTAATATAGCTATAACGCAAGAACTTGTTAATGGAGACACAAGAGCATTTCAAAGAGCGTTGGCTGCCATACAAGAATACAACAGAAAATTAAGCGCAGTTGAAAAGTCTAAATATATAATACTACCAGAGACGATAGACAGGTCTTTGGAGAGTTTTCAACAAAGGACAGCAGAGACAATAGGGGGTGTTGTATATGACCCAATTATGCGTCAAAGTTTACGAGAGTATGATAGAGGTATGAGGTTATTT
>TARA_R100000426_G_scaffold2917_2_pt1 | contig 14984 bp, 16 predicted proteins | sample TARA_R100000426 | Tara Oceans TARA_R100000426 (sample SAMEA2620421) | marine metagenome | biome: marine biome (ENVO:00000447); feature: surface water layer (ENVO:00002042); material: "saline water (ENVO:00002010), including plankton (ENVO:xxxxxxxx)" | depth 5 m
CCAGTTTTTCTATGTCATCGTCTTCAATCGTACTGCCAGCAACAATCAAGTCTCCGTACTGACCACGAAATCTTGTATCTCCAGAATTGATTGTGTTGATTTTGAAGGCTTGTGATGTGCTAATACTGTCAGAGTTTGACACGTTGTTTGTCGTGAACGCCGAACCGTTCAGCCTTGCAGAAACAGTACCGGATTGTCTTTTGGCAACAACTATGTGCCATTCACCAGTTGCAAGGTTTGCTTCTTGCGCACTGTTTGGTTCAGACCCAAAACATGCTTTCAACGTTGTGCCATCAAGAATCAAACCAAAATTGTCATCGCCCTGGTCAAAGATTCGCCTACGTCCAGTTGTTGCACCAGACTTCACCCTAAAAACGATTGCAAAGTAGGCATCACCAGTATCGACATTCAGATTAGTAATGTTGCCCGCAGTCATGTCCGCTGGTGCAGTTACGCCTAAAGACACTAACTCGGTGCTGAGAATAAATCCGGCTGTAAATGGATTTCTGGGATCAGTCGGATCTAATCTGACTGGAGCCAAACAAATGTTACTTTGAACCTTTGTCAAATCATTTTTTGATCCACATGGCTTGCTGTCTGTCCATGTTCTGATGCGTGTGCTGCTAGGAGAGTCAGTTGAACAGGTTTGAATCGTAAAATCTTGTCCACCCGCCTGCCACCATCCATCAAAATGCTCCATAAGCTCATGGGTTGGACTCCAGTCAATTCCACTAGAAGTATGCAGTTGCAGATTGTAGAACTCATCTTTTTCTAAGTAAACCGCACCACATGGATTGCAATCGTCAGGACAACCCGTTCTTCCTGTTGCTACGCACTCGAAGTCTGTAGGGTCAAAAGAACCACAACCGTGAGTGTTTGCTTTCCAGTCGTGTGGGTTGTCTGAACCACAACCACATCCAACCGCTCCTCTGTCTGAGCATGTTGGTGGGAGTAAAAACTCCACATACTTATTCTCGGCATCACAGCAACAAACTTTTTTGATCAAGCTGGTCATGTGCAGGAGACACTGATTGCATTTTCGGCCTGAAAGAAAAAGACCTGTTCACCATCATCAGAGATAGAAGGCCACATAATCACGATGCTCCCCGTTCTGATTGGAACTATGGACAACGTGCTACCAGATGGGCTACCCGTGCCAACACCAACACCGGGATTGATCTCAGTTGCAGTATTATTGACTTCCATCAGGTTGAAGGCATAAACAGTTCCGGAACCCTCTTCTGCCCCCCACCCGGTAGACCGTGCCTCAAAGTCACCATCAGTTGCAGTAGCCCAGTTGATCGGATCAACGTGACTAAATTCATATTTGAATTTGTTTGTGCCAAGAGAAGAGTTGCCGGTTATCTCTGCAAAAAAGAATCGACCCGGCAAAATGCTTTGTCGCAGATCCAACTTGGTAGAGTTACGGAAACCATTGATGCTGGCGTTAGAACTTTCAAACGCCTGAAGCATCGTCATCAATCTACTGAACAAACCTGGCGTAAGTTTGCCAAGACCATTTGAGATGGAAGGGTACTGTGCCATCAGACAGGATCAACCCCGAGAACACTGAAGATTGCTGTCTGAGGGAAGGGTTGTCTCCAGATAACGGTTTTGGCGACTGTGCTTTTCTCGACACCAACCCCGACTTCTTCTGTCACTACATCTCCGTTTGCATGACGTTTGGGAACCTGTCTTTGGTGTCTGATTGGATCGTATGTGAATCTATATCGCATTGTGTAGGTGTTAGAGCCTTCACGCGATAGATTTGCACCCTCAAACAATAAAGTACCCGAAGGGCATCCAAGGTAGGGTTGAGAGTTTCTACGACCCGCCAAGAATCTTGCGACTGTAACATCGAAACTGGGGAATGAAGAGAACCTTCGGGTGATTTCCGTTGTCTGTGTTGTTACAAATCTTGTGATGGGTTCACCCGCAACATCAACAGAACTGCCACCAATGTCATCACTATCAGTAATCGAACCGTCAGTTGATGCAGGATCTTCGTTATCAAACGGGCCAACACGCCATGTGTCCAAGAATAAAACTTCAATGTCAGAGTTGATCTGATCGAATTGTCCACCAGTCTCGCCGCCACCATCGTTGATGACTTGATCAGGCTTGTAACAACCTTCAACATCCCACTGGAACGTGCCTTCATCCGAGCTTGTGACATTGTAAGTTGTTAAGAACAATCCAGGTTCGTCTGGTAACTCTTCATTATATGCCATCCCAGTCGCATTGAAGATGCCAGTGAAATCTACCGGATATGCTGGAGTTGAACCGTCAGTTGGCAGCACCTGTTTGACGATGAAGTTTCTTCTTAACTCCCGTGATTCAGATGTTACGCTCAGAGAACGTGACTTTTCAAAAACGTCGTATTCAACCTTGTCGCTCATGTCAAAATGCTTCCCAAACCTTTGGTGTTTTTAGCGATTTCCTGGGTTGCTTTTGCAGTCTCTTCTGATGCCTTCATTGTACGCTTCTGACTGGTTTCAGCAAATGGATCAACCTTCACTGCACCAAGAGCAGTTTGCAATGAATCGGTGAAGCCTTGAGTTGGATCAATGTCGCTTTCCGCTGCCTCTAAGAGTTTTTGCTGCAACGCTTGATTTATGTCTGCAAATTCCTGTGGTTCCAAGCGTCCCATATCCACTGCCGTGGTCATCTGCTCAAACAGATTGATGAATTCATCCACAACGCTATTTGTAAGTTCTGTGGAATCCAAAATTGCATCAAGGTTTACACCTGTGAAACCTGCAAGATCAGCAACAAACATACGCTCTGATTCAGTAGCCGACATCTGTCCTATAAAGGATTTAAGCTCACCAAAGTCAGGTGGTTCTGGTGGCTCAAGTTTGTCGCCCAGACCGCCAGCATCCTCAATAAAACTCGTACGCAGTCTTGCTGCTTCCTCGAACGAGATCCGTCCTTGATCGAATGCAGTTTGGACGTCCATCAAGTTGTCAGTTAACTGTTTGATCCCCTTGACTGAAATGCCGTTATCTAGAAGATTCTCGAAGATCTGAGACATATCACCATTGACACGTTGCAATGCTTCATTCGTCAAAATCAGATTTCTAAACGGATTAGCGGTTCTCGAACTCATGTCCATGAACCTTCTGTCGTCGTGATCAGGACGTAATCGAGCAAAGTTGTCAGTAACGTCTTGAGCGTTAGCACTCATATCAAGAAGTTCTTTTGCAAGAACAGGGAAGATGTCAGCCAGATTCTCTGCTTCCCTGCGGAACATATTGGCTACAGGTTCATCACGCCCCGGAGTTTTGGGCGTTACCTCTTCCAACCCCTTATTGATCGTAAAGGCTCGACGGATGCGATCCATATTGTCACCGAGCCGATCAATGAAAGACAAGGTGTCACTGCGGACAGCATGTATAGAAGTGTCGAATGTATTACGAATATCATCAGCAATAACGTCAATTTGTTGTGCCAATCCATCTGTAAAGTTCTGCAAACTTGATGCAGTTTCATCAAACCCAAGCACACCGCTGATCGAAGAAATTGCCTGAGTCAAAGCACCAAGCAGCAAGCCAATCGCCGCGAAAAGGACTTGGAAGGGTGTGTAAAGTATTGCCAAAACTTTACCGACCTCTTCTGCCCTTGTCATAATCATTGTCAAGCCATCAAGCAAGCCGCCTATGCCAACAAGGATGGAAGTTGCAAAACCCTCGCCAGCCTGCTGTGTTAGCCCCATCTTGGTTTGGAATTCATCCAGGAAACCAACTGCTGTTTTCATTGCCTCAGTCACAGATTCAAAAGCACCAATCAAGAAGGGTGCGAACGCTTCTCCCAAGGCATTCACAAGACCGTCAGCAGCAGAACGCAACCGGACGAAAGCACCTTGGAGCCTGGAGAGAACTGTTTCAGCAAAGTTTTTCGCTGTACCTGTTGATTTAGCGAGCCTTTGTTGTATCGACTCAATTTCACCAGTTACTTCTCGCAATGAACCAACAGAGCGACCTGCAATCCGGTTAAGTTCAGTCATCAACTGGTCAGCAGTCTTGCCAGATTTAGCCAAATCTTCCAACGCATTAATAAGTCCTTTTGCTCGGATCTCAGAACCAAGTTCTGCAAGAACAGCAGCAAAGGCACGACCAGCTCGACCAGACACAACACCGACGTTTGCAAACGCAGCAAGAACAGCAGTTGTCTCTTCTAGCGAGAAACCCAAGTTCTTTGAAAGCGGGCCAGCGTAGGTCATCGCCTCACCCAACTCTTGCACAGTTGTAGCAGAAACGGACGCACCCTTAGCAAGCACATCAACCGCACGTTGTACCTCATGCGTTCCCATACCAAACTGGTTGAGTGTCACACCCGCCAAACGAGCCGCTTCTGCCAAGTCCAATGAACCCACAACAGCAAGATCAAGAACGTGCGGGAGCATCTTCATCGTCTGAGTTGTTGTCCGACCCTGCTGGGCCAACTTCACCATTGCTTCTGCCGCTTCTGAAGCAGTAAATGCAGTCGTGATACCCATCCGCTCGGCAGTCGCTTTCAAAGCGTTGAAGTCTTTCTCCGCCGCTCCTGTCAGTGCTTTGACCCTAAGTAGGTTTGCTTCAAACGTCGCAAAGCGTTTGCCAGCAAGCACCATGCCTGTACCAATAAGACCAATCCCAAACGCCGCTTTACGTCCAGCCGCCGTGAACGCAGATGCCATCTTCTTGATACGACGGGACATCCTTTGCACGGAACGACGAATCTTCCGCATTTTGCGGGTGAAGCCCGATACACGCGCGCCGATCTCGATATGTAGTGCTTTGATGCTTGCCACGGTTTAGCCTTTGGATTTTGACATGCCCATAAGAATCGCCTTCATCTCATCAAGCGTCTGTTCTTTCTTCGGCAACCACGGCATAAACTGCTCCGGCTTGAAAGCGGTCGAGTTCTTGGACCTGTGGGAGTTTGCAATAACAGATGTCTGGATGGCTAGTCCAGCATCAATACGCTCAGGCCCAATAGGACTGATTCTGTCATAGGCCATGAACAAAGCGAGATCATGGCTACTCATGCTACGGATTTGAGAGAGGGGTTGTCCTAGTGCCAGTGCCAACTTGAGCATGAACAGAAGTGTTGGCCTGGCTTTTATTCCCCCTCAAGATCCTCAATATCTTGACTGCTAAATCCATTCAGTTTGGAGCAAGCACCAAAGACCTTATCAACCGCAGCAGCGGACTTGCGACCCAGAGCCTCTGCATCAGCATCGGTAAACAGTCTTTCACCAGCCTCATCGCACGCACAAAGCACGACCAGCCGCGCACGGATGTTGGTGAGATTCTGCTTCTTGCCAGTGCCTACGCAACTCGCCTCAAACTTGTCACGTTCAGATGCTGTCAGCATTCGGATGTAAAGTGACCCACCCCATTCAGGGACTTCGACCACTTCTGGTTTCAGGTCAACGACATTGAGGATTGCATCTCGGTCAAGCATCAGGAAGCGTCCGCATCCGTGCTGATTGCCTTAACAACCTTCAGGGTAACGCTTGCGGTTTCCGCTTCATCCATAGCAATGTTGTTGCTGAAACTTTGGACAATGCAGGTTCCTGAGAATGTCAACGGATCTGAACCTTCTGCTGTCGTTGCGGCAAACTCGATCTCCCAAGCGTTTTCCGCTCCAGTCGCAACAGCCGCTTCAAGCAACACCTGACCAGCATCATTGTTATCGAAGTTCAATTCCAGGGTGATTTCACCAGGATCAAACATACCAGCAACAAATGTGCGGGCAGTGGTTGTTCCGAGGTTGGTGGTATCTACTGAGCTTCGTTCAAAGTTTGGCCCAGAGATTGAGATCACTTCACCAACATCTGTCGGACCCGAGCCGAACTTAAACTTTGCACCATTTCCAATTCTAATAGCCATCTGAGTTCCTTTATGCGCTCAATGTAACGTCACCGCTAACCTTAAAGGTAACGGACATCGTAACTACTTCATCCACTGCGTTGTTGATACTCAATCCAGTGATGAATGCACTGAACGAGATGGTATCGGTTGCAGCAAGAACAATGACAGCGGTTCGAGCCGTACCAGCAACCATGTCATCGACAAGTCCCTCGTGCTTTTTGTCATCCCCCCCGCCATCAGTCAAGCCCATTTGCAGCTCAAGTGTTACTTCACCCGAATCCGCGAAACCGCCCAAAAACGCACGGGTTGGGGTGGCTTGGGTGTTGCCACCAGTAACATTATGGGTTTGGGTGCTACCCAAGGTGGTCACATCAACGATGTTCCTCTCTTGTGACGGGCCACTGATGGACATGACTTGCCCAATCTCGTTTGACCCCCAAGTGAAGGTGGCTCCATTGCCAAGTGTTGCTGTCATATTATGAATCCTCTGGCCTGTATGAAATCAGGAATGAAAAACGTCTGGTGTATGTGCCAGTTCTGCCGCCATCGACAGGTGGGCTGTATTCAATTCGGTCATCAGTATGGGTTATACCCAGAATCCGTACATTTACCAACCCACCGTCGTTTATAAACACGTTCCCACGACCACCAGACATGCTTCTACGGACATATTCACCCAATTTGGTAGCGTCAGAGTACGTTTCAGCAATGCAGTAAATGTCCACATCTGACTGAATCAGGTTGTTTCTTCCGTCAAGGTTTCGCTTGGGATCAGACCCAGTGATCTCGTACATGATCGCGGGCAGGTCTAACTCTTGATCCAAAGCAACAGGACTGATTCGGGTGGAAACCATGCCATTGATGTCTGAATCATTTTTCAGCTTGGTGAACAGGGCAGGTTCTAGTCGTACTTCTATTGACATCAGATCCCCTTTCCTAAGCCCATTTTCACTTTCTTCTTCACAATCTGTGCCATTTTCTTAGCAAAAGCAGCAGGTATGGTTGGACCAATTTTGTTCATTGCACCCGTTAAATAATGTCCGGGTTGCGTTCGACCTATGACAACTGTATAGGTGCGACCATTTGGGGCTTTGATTCTGGCGGGGAAAGCCTTTCTACCAAACTCCATAATTGCAGCAAGATTGAATCTAGGGTTCTTAGGCTTCCCGATTGCCACTCCAACCATGCCAACGATTTCACCAGTGATCTTATGAACTGGCTTCTTGGTATTGATTGCTTTTTTGAGTTCACCCCTAGCTCCGCCACCTGGACTTGGTGCGCGTCTTTGGGCATCTTTACGCACTGGGGTCAGAGCAACATTCTGCAAGATTCGCTTGAGAGCCTTATCACGATCAATGTTTTCAACCATAGCCAATGATCGAGCAAGTTTCTCGAAGTCTTTCATATTGACATTGATACCAAGATCAGCCGCTTTTGCCATCAGACAATCTCCAGTGCCATAATGTCCAACTGCTCATCCAGCTCGTCACGATTCAACACCTGAACCACTTCAAAGATGCGTGATCCAAACTTGATGCGGGTGGTCGGGGTGATATCAGTTCTGTAGCGAACGCTTATCTTGTGTGTGATTCTTGCTTTGGTCTGGTTTGCATCTTGCAACTCAGTCTCTCTGGCAGGAACAACCCTAGCCCAACAAGACAATCCATCGCTGTATGAGTGATCCCGCTCACCCATTGCGTCTACCGTTACAGATGAGTTCTGCACGGTGATTCGATGTCTAAGCATCCCTGAACGCATTAAAAAGCCCTTTGTGTTTGGTACTGAGCCAAGATTCGGTCTACACCATGTGGGACAATGTGCATTTTGACTGGATCTACTGCTTCTCGATGCTCGTACCAGTGGGCAACCAACATCTTAACCGCCAACTTCAAAGGCTCGACTTCGATCCCGGTGATTGGGCTATCGACACCAATGCCTGCTTTGTATTCCACCACTACAGCACCATCTTGATCCGCCAGTGTGGGCCACTCTTTACCCTGCTTCAAACCCAAACGCGGAATCAGTGTTCCTGATGCTGGAACTACATAGTTGCTTGCATCGAAAGTCTGGCTTGCTCCATCCGAGTCTGTGTAACTCACGGTCAAGTCAGAAGCACTTCCGTAATAGAACGGACCAAAAGGCAAAGCCAGCGAATCCCAAGTAGGAACTATGTTGTAACGAACCGTCAGGGTGGTGCGAAGCATCCTGAGCTTGGTCACGTTTTCGACATACTTTACCGCTGCGGTTTGCAGCCCAGCAATCAGAGTGTCATCATCACTCAGGTCAACACGCGACCAATCCTTCAAATCACTGGTGGATACGAAGGGACCAGCCTCAGTGCTGGCTTCTGTAAGGGTGTAAAGCGTTTGAACCTGTTGCTGAAAGAACAGATCGTTCAACGCATTTGGTTCTAATGGAGACATAAAAGAGCCTAGAGGGTTTCCCCCCTAGACTCCGTGGTTCAATGGTTATCAAGCCATTGTCAAGACTTTGAACGCTGCGTCGAGCATTCGGTTGCCATCGTTGTAGGCAATACCCTTCACACCAACTTGGTCGCTGGCGGAGTAGAGTTCTGGGAGTGAGGTGAATTCAAACCCACCAAAGTCAACGATGTAGTAGTAGGACAAGTCACCAAATCCAACTGGAGTAGTTCCGGTTGCAACAGCAGCAACAAAGTCAGACTCGTACATTGGCTTGCCAAGCAACGTATCAGGAGCCTCACCCAAACCTGGGGTCAAGAGGTACTGATTGTTGCTATCTTTCAACTTACGAAGGATTTGCGTGGCTTCTGGTGAGAAGATCCAACCAGCTCCGGGTGCTGAACGATACTCTTTTGCCACCGAGTAGAACAGATCAATGATGTTATCTGCGGTGTAAGAGTCAGCAGCATCAGCAGTCTTACCACTGGTTGCACCGTCAAAGATACCCTTTGGTTCGTTGGAACCAGAACCTGCACCGACCAAGAACTTCTGGAGTTCGACAGAGGCGAACTGCTTGGCGAAAGAGTTGGAGATGTAGGATTCCAGTTGACCCTCAGAGAAGGTTCCGTTGAATCGGAGCAATTGATTGCTGATCTTCATAATCCGTCCGAGTCGGCGTGGGAAGAATGAAGTTTGTGAGAAGGCGTGGTCATCTTCATCAATAGATGAGTTTTCAGCCTTGTAGGTTGCAGCACCGATGTCAGACTCGACAGCGAAGGCAGTTTGATTGCCGACGGTCATCGTGGTTGCGGCTTGGCGCATCCAGTTCAACTCTTGACGGAGTTCAACAATTTGTTGCTCAATCGTCGTGGTAGCCAGGAAGCCACCAGCAGAGTTGGTTCCGATGGACAAAGCACGGCTTTCATCAGCCGACAGGTTGCCACCAGCCATAGCCTTCAAGAAAGCACTGCGGTACTCACCAGAGTCACGGGTGACTTCTCGGTTATGCACTTCTGCGGTAACTTCGACAGCGGCCTGAGCTGCTTCCAACTTGTCGAGTGACTGACGTTGCTCGATGGAACGACCCAGTTTTTCAATCTCACCTTCGAGATTTTCAAACCGAGATTGCTCGTCAGCGTTCAGGACGGAGCGACCTTCTTGGTCAGCACCATCAAGGATTGCACGCGATTTGGCGATAAGCCCTGCGCGCTCTTCTTTCAATTCATTGATTTTCAAGACAATTCCCCTTATTTGGAGTTGTATGTGTGTGGAAAGAAAACTTGGGCAGTTGCCCCACGCAGTTGCGTAGCCAGTCGGCTGAATTGTTTTCGGTCATTCAAGTTCTTGGAGTCGCAAGCGAGCCATGGCGAGGCTCACGCTCAAGCCATTTCCGTCCCTGCGATTAAGTTGTCGATCAAGTGATCGCAGTGCAACTTCTGTTGCTGGATAGGCAGGGAAACTAACGGTCGATACGTCTTTGAGACTCAGATCGTGGATAGTTCGCAATGCTTTCCCATCTCGTTCGGCCCAGTCATCACGAATGACCTGGAAGCCAAAGGACATCCCATCAATGTCACCACGCCGGATAGATTCAACAACATCACGACCAGCCTGAGTGTTTGCAGGGTCGATCTCAACCCGCAACCCAACATCGTCAGTAGACATGCGGAGCGTTCCAGAAGCACTACGACCAATGATTTTGCTTGAGTCGTGATCGACCAAAGCACGAACATCGTGTCGTTCTTCCAACGCTCGGTCAAAGGCGTTGCGATCAATACGCTCGATGAAGCCACCCAAGTCTTGCGAGTCAGAGTCAAACTTTGCTGCATAGCCAACGATGGTAGGCAACTTGTCGTCATCTTCATCATGCTCATCATTCAACTCGATGTTTTGCAAAGCACGAGACTCGTAGAACGTGTTTTCTGACCTGTTGTAGCCTGGTCGTGCAGTCATTGGTTCTTCTGTCTCAGAATCTTCTGACATCGTTTTCAGATATTCCTCGTGCGATTCACAGGGCATGAAAATCTCTTCCCCATCCTCTGTGATTGTGTGAAATCCACTGCAACCAATGGCATCAGCCCGGCTAACTGCTTCTTCTTGAGTGGTGTATTTATCTTCTCCCACTCGCTCACGTTGTTCATCGTTCATTTTTTCAGGCATACTGTTTTTCCCCTTAGACGAAAGTGGGTGTTCTTTTGGTAATAAATCGGTGTCGTACTTAGTTCTTCGGAATCTCAAGTTCCGCAGCGCATAAAGCAGGCCATTAACACGGGCCAAAGCCCATTGGTCCGCACTGGTTACGCTTGGCCTTACGCTCTGCGGATTGGTCTTGTAAGCACCAACACCACGTTTGAAACAGGCTTCCAACATGCGGTAAGTAGCCCGTTTGCGTGGATCGTCTCCGTACTCTTCGTTATGTTCTTCCACCTTACGTTTCAGTGCCTTCTCAATTCTGGCTGAGACTGCACGGTTCTCACGCTTGGCAATGACTTCGTTCACAACTTCCTTCATCTTTCCTTCTCCCAACGTTCCAATGGTTCCCCATTTGATTTGGGCCACAACGCCTGCGATTGAAGAGAGGGTCGGTGATTTGCCACTCTTGAACTGCGCCCCATCTTGAAAGTGTCTTGCAATCCACGCTTCACGCTCTTTGATCCAATCAAGAACTGCTTCTGTCTCAGACCCATCACGAGCTTTGCCCCACAGGTTGAAAGCCTCATTCCCACGGATGTTGCCACCAGCTCGCCATACATCTGGATGTTCGGACTTCAATCTTTCAGCCCAACCACGATCAAACTGTGGATGCTCCGAGTTGCGAAGTGAAATCTTTTTGTCATCACCCTTGTTTGGAAAGTCAGTCGCCATTACGAACCGCCCTGATAGTGCTGTTGTCACTGCTGTTCAATGGGCTATGTCGGATATCAGTTCGGGCTTCGTACTCTTCCCCATCATCAGACACGACAGTTTCGCCTCGCAGAACAAAAGGCTCACCAGTAGGGACACGCCTACCTTCGAGAGATGACCACTTTTGACCTGGACCGTTGAACCACTGAACTTCTTCTACCCCTGCATTGCGGTAGAACTCAAGCATCAAAGCACCTTCGAGCCTGCGCATTTCGGAGTCCAGAATTGTTTCAGCTTTCTCTTCTCTCCAGATTTCGAGAACACGATCAATGTCCTCTGACTGGAGATTGCTTCTTGCACGTACAGAACGTCTGATTGTGAATCTGTCAGCAATGTTCCGCAGAACTTCGTCTTTAATCGCATCCATCTCACCCACTTCTGCAATCGCACTTGAATGAAGTTGTGAAGCGAATTTGCGAATAGCAGGCAAGATGATTGTAAAGAGTTGACGTTGATACTCAGACGCGAAGTACCGGCTTGCCCATCTCAAAATAGGCTCATTCCCTTTTTCCCGATATTGCTCGACTGCATCAATCTCAAGTTCGACCATTTCGGAGAGTGAATCAAGCAGGGCAGGTTTAAATGAATCAACAATGCGTTGACGGTCAGCAGGATCAAATGAACGGTGTTCAATGCTTCTTTCAGACGTAGCCCGACTAGGCTGCAATCTCTCCATATTCAATGGGCTTAGATAGTCATCACCATTCTCGCCAATTGGATCTAGTTGTTCTGCTCTACGAATATCATTGATCGACAAGAAGCCAGCCTGTCGTGCCAGTTGATATGCACGGAATCTGCTCTCCAAGTCACCACGCAACATCTCTTCAAAATGGAATGTGATCTTGTAGTCGGCGTTTGGAAGCAGTTTGCTCTCCAGCTCGTTCTCAATCCGTCTAGCCCACGGGGTAAGTGTGTGAGTAACAAAGCCACGGTTTAACTCGTAAATCGAGCCGTAGGAAGAAGAGCCATCCAACTCAGCAAGCAGAGTCGGTGGAACCCGGTACATCCTTGCAATCTCAAGTGTCTGGAACTTGCGAGTCTGTAGGAATTGGCTTTCGTTAGGTGGCAAACTCAATGGCTTGAACTCAATACCACCTTCGAGCAACGCAACACGAGCCGAGTTTGATGCTCCACGGTGTAGGTTTTCCCAAGATTGACGAAGGTTGTTGAAAGCCTCATCACTCAATTTGCCTGGGACACTCAACACACCAGATGGCATAGCAGCATTGCCAAAGTATGCAGCACCATATCTTTCCGATGCAAGACCAAGACCAATGGCTTCTCTAGCCAAAGCGACGGGTGAATAACCCTTCAAACCATTGGGGCCAAGCCCACGAATGTGCAAGATATCTTCTGACGGTAATGCAACATCAGTGTTGTTGGATGTGATGCGGTAAGCCACGCGGCCTGATTCCGTCAAGTTGACCTGGACATATGCTGGCTCAATCGGAGCAAGCCCAGTGACCTGACCACGGGCATTACGCTCAATGACTGCGTAGGCATTTCCGTAAAGGCAAGCATGAGAAACCATCAACTCAAAGAACATGAACGCGGTCAAGTCAGGGTTTACTTGTTGCCCAAGCACATTGGTCAGTGGCAACTCTCTTGCTTCCCGTACTCCGTTTGGTGTCTTGCGATGGACATGAACCGGCAGGCTGGCAATTGACTCTGAGATGATGCGAACGCAGGCGTAGACAGTTGACAACTGCAATGCAGAAGTTTCGTCAACCCTCACACCCGCTGTCGATGGGAGTCCAAAGAGACCCACATTGCTGCTCGTACCAATATGCCGTTCTTCTGTCTCCGGCTTCCGTCTAAACCAATCAGTTAGAGGCAACGCAACCCCCCTTGTTCATAGATGTCTGATGCTGTTTCTTCCGACCCTTGATGTGCCATCATTCGGCCTAGTCCCATGCACATGGCTACGACTCCATCAATATGTTCTCTGTGATGCCTGCTGCTTTTCTTGGATGGCTTGATGTTGCCAGCGGGATCAGTCTCGATGCAGGCCACGGAAGCATGTTGCCGCATTACTGGATGATTGCCATGCCTGAGTTTGCCACCAACCACCAAGGCTTCCAATCGTTTTGCTGGCGCACTCATGCTCACATACCCCTGTCCAAAGAAGGCGACCGGGATGCTTTCACGATCCATCCTGATCGCAAAGTCGGTTGCATTCCAACGGTCAAGTGCGCACTCTTGCAGGTCAAACTTCTCACGCATTTCCAAGATGTCATTGAAGATGTAGTCATAATCAGTGACGGCTCCCGGTGTTAATCGAAGTTTGCCTTGATCGGCCCACTGCCGAAACGGTTGCCTGTAACGGCGTTCCCGCTCAATAACACCATCAGCAGGCAAATAGAACTTCGGCAATACCGTCACTGAACCACCCTCAGTTGCAAAGACAGCAACCGCAGCAGTCATATCTTGTGTGGCTCCCAAGTCAATTCCGACCCAACATGGCTGGTTCACCAGCTCGTTCTCATCAATCTCACCCCCACAGAGATCGTCATACTTCTCAATCGGAAGCCATCGAGTCTCTGTTTCAGTCCAGATGTTCAGGTGCAAACGCATGAAAGAGTTAGCAAACGCTGGAACATCAATGCCCCGCTTGCATTCTTCCGCCAAGTATTCCTCTGATATCGCTGTTCCGATGCTCGGATTCGCGTGTTTCCAGGTGTCTGGGCTAGTCCAATCCATGCCCGACTTGGCTGCATAGATCACTGGCAGGAACTTTGGATCTTCAATCACACCATCACGAACCTTCTCTGCGTAGTCATGCTGCTCAAACGCAATGCTGTTCCTATCGTGACCGGCTGTTGTGATGGCAACGCTTAACGGTTGCTCCCTACTGCCCTGACTGGTATGCAAGGTGTCCCACAGATCACGATTCTTCTGGGTATGGACTTCATCAAAGATCAAACCAGATAGGTTCATTCCGTGCTTGGTTCCAGCATCAGCAGACAGAACTTTGAATGTACCGCCAGTAAGCGTGTTCCTGATTGTGTTGTGAAGTACCTTCGATGACTTGGCAAGCAGTGGATCAGCTCGGACCATACCCGCAGCAACATCGAACACAATCCTGGCCTGCTCCCGGTCAGAAGCAGCACTCACAACTTCCGCACCCTTTTCGCCATCAGCAAAAAGCATGTAAAGACCAAGGCCACTGCTCAGTGTGCTTTTGCCATTTTTCCGAGGTACTTCAAGCCAGACACGTTTGAACCTGCGAAGCCCATCCTCATCCACCCAACCAAAAATTGTGGCGATCAGATTCTTCTGCCATTCCAGCAACTCGAACTGTTGACCAGCGAACTTTCCCTTTTGATGCTGCAAGCACAGCCCAAAGAATCTCATTGCCCGGTCTGCTTTTCCAGGGTCGAAGGTGTACCCATCAGCGTTTTGGGTTGGGTCGAATCCAGCGAGATCAGTGGGCGGTTTATCCAGCCAACAATTCCTTCTTCAACTCGTCTAACGCATCGACCGCTTCTGGCGTTTCGTCCAGCAAGCCAAGCCTGCGTAGCCATCTTTCCATTCGGTCAGAGGCACTGTTTTTGATGTCGAGTGCTGGGTGGGTCCGGGGTTGGCCCTGACTGCCGACCGTGATCAAACCATGTTCGTCAAGAATCAAACTGGCCTCAAACCAATCTCTGAACTGTTGGGCTAGTTGATCGACCAACGCCTTTTCTGCTGGGTTGTAATCCCGCATCGCAAGGATCGTGTCCTTGAACCGCAAGCTCAACACTTTTGCTTCTTCTGATCTCATCCAAAAACCTCGATTTTTTTCTCTTATTTTATATCGGCC
>TARA_R100000426_G_scaffold4271_3_pt1 | contig 14838 bp, 23 predicted proteins | sample TARA_R100000426 | Tara Oceans TARA_R100000426 (sample SAMEA2620421) | marine metagenome | biome: marine biome (ENVO:00000447); feature: surface water layer (ENVO:00002042); material: "saline water (ENVO:00002010), including plankton (ENVO:xxxxxxxx)" | depth 5 m
CTCATGGACATGGAAGAGGACGCTATCGACATGACCGTAGAGGAGTGGTGCGAGAAGCATGGCGAAAGCCTGATTGACGTTTACCACGAAGCGAGACGCAAGTTCTCAGGCGAAGCAGACGGTGATCCAGATGGGCCACCGGAGGGTTACGATGAGTGATATGGATTGGACATTGAGCTACCTGTCTTCAGTCGCAGGGCAAGTGACCGCGACATCAGGCGAGGGTTTAACGACTCGCCTGTATGCGTGGGGCGCGGATGATGTGTCGGATTACTGGTTGCGTTTTATCGTGGACGACAATGGCAAGCAGGGTGTGGTGATAAGCGAATTTCATGCACCAAGCGAGAAGATGTATGCAGTGATCGGATACTGCGAGTATCACGACATTGACTATGCTTTGGACGAGAGTCTACCGGAGGAGCTGTGTGATGAATGCGCCAGAGAATCTACGTCTCATTAAGAGCGCAGCCGACATGACAGTCGAGGAGTTCGCCGAGGAGTTGGCTCGAATCAGACACGAGGCCTGGTTCATCAAAACCTCGGTGGGCACCCGGCAAGACCGCAGATACGCAGGCCAAAAGCGCGGCGATTTCTTTGGGAAAGGAGAAAGTAAATGAGTAGACCAACGAAGCTGGGGGGCGCCGGAAAGATGTTTAGTCTCATGCTACGCAAAAGACAGCACCAGATTTTGCTGAACAAGTCAGAGGAATTGACTCGACTTACGAACAAGCAGGTCAGTGTGGCAGACATCGTGAGACTCTGCATCGACATACACATGGAGAAAACTTGTGATGAGATCGAGCGAAGATTCCGCGCCGAAACATACTAAGCAATATCTGATTGCCCAAGACTTCGTCGCCCACGGCATACACTACTATGTCGTGGAGGCGGAGACCATGGGCGAGGCGATTCAAAAAATCGAGGATGATCCAGACCTGCTGCCTGTCAAAGGCGAGACGCAGATCTTCAAGATCATGGGTTATACCGAAGCTGAAGACAACTATGACTGTTGACAGCAAGCAAAATAAAAATAAAATACTGGATTACACAATCACCCTATATTCTAATAGGTTAAAGATTGTGAAGGAGGTGGTGTGCAAACCCACCGAAGTGGAGAAGGTGATCGATGAACTGGACGAACAAGCCAGCATCCCCAGAAGGGGAGACGGTCACCATGGTTACTACATCGAAGTCGAAGTAAGGAGATACAAGGATGTCTATGGTATCGCTGGTAAACGACCAGCTAAATCTGATTCGCGGAAAGTCAATTCGGTTCATGCTGGAGGACAACGATCTAAGGATGATCGCAAACCTGGTGGCGGTGGTGGACGAATTGCGGCTGGAGTACGACGGGGAGTCGATGGTGTATCGCGAACCGAAGACCATCCGAAAGCGCGGACGCCCAAAAAACGGGGACAAGTAGATGGCAACAAAGCGAGGCAGACCTCCGGTAAAAGACGAGCAAAAAGCAAAGTTTCGTAACGTGGCCGTCCCGTTAGAACACTATGAAATGTTACGTCAGATATCAGAGGAACAGGACAGGTCGATGGCAAGACAGTTGGCCGTCCTGATTCGAGAAGCATATCAGCAAACACGAGGTGCAACATGATTGAGAAGTTTTTGAAAATGTTCTTTCCGACCTTTGTGACTCACAAAAGAAACATCGAGTCTGCAAAGGTGTTCGAGAGAGCACGAGATGACAAGGGCAGATTGAAAGCCGACGACAAGAAGACGCCCACGTTCAACGAAGCGTGGGTCGGGGGTCAGGCGCCAGCCAAAAAGAAAGCGGCGCCCAAGAAGGCCGCACCGAAGAAGCGAGGCAGGCCGAAGGGTAGCAAGAACAAGAAGTAGGAATCGGGCGGCGTGAGCCGCCCTTTTTCATGCCTCCCACCGGAACTTCAGTTGCCCGTAGATCGGTTGCCAGTCCCGATTCCGATTCTTGCGATCCCAGCCCTGCGAGGTGGGCTTGACCTCTCCGACGATCTTCCAACCGGCGCCCCGAAGCGAAGATCCAGACTCTTCTTGCAGGGTATATGTGACCATGCGCTTGCCACCCATTTGCTGCCAGATTCGCCAACACCGCCCGTAAAGAAAACTGCACGAGTTTTTGGGTGCGTGATCCACGACACAAACTCTGGTAACCTCGGCTGTTAGGCCGTCGTCTAACATTCGAGCCACCGGTCTGCCTACAATAGCTACCCCGACAAGTTCACTGCCGTAGCTCGCCCCGATAGCAAACTTACCGCCACCGGTAGGCTTGTTGTGCCGATGAAAGTTTTCGACAAACTCATTCGCCTCCCGAATACTGACGGGTGTGACTTCCAGTTTCACGACAAGGATCCCGTCTCGTTGGTGGTGTCAAAGTCGTAGTCTTCTTTGTCTCGTGATCCCCCGATAACAAGACCACAGATACGGCATCGAAGATCAAACCGGCGCTCTTCTAAACTACGAGACGAGCAATGAGGACACATTCCTGCATCCAACCGTTTTTGAATGATGTCATCATCATCTACGATCACGTTTCGTCTCCGTCCTGACGCATACCGCTTCCTGATTCACTGGCATGTTCTCCCAAAGAATCTGAGTCGCTGCCGAGTGACAGTCCTGCACCGTTGGAAATCCCGACAGAATCTTTGTTTCGACCCTGTCGATCTCCGTGGCGGTCACCAGGACGAGGAGCCAGATCATTCCTGCGTCTGCTTTGACTCAAGAACTGATTTCTTTGCCTGAAGCGATACGACATTTTCTCGACTCATCCCTTTCAAGAATGTCTTTGCTATCTCGTAGTTCAAACCCGTTAGTTTTCGGAATCGATCAATCGCCTGTTCGGCGGTCAACAAACCTTTCTTGTAGTCCATGATTACGGTTATGCTGCCCTCGAGTTGGGCGTCAGTGTTAGCCATTGTCTGGCCTCCTCTCCAAGTACCTTGGCACCTATGTTGATTTTGTTTCGTAGTGAATCAACGATCTTCTCATCAACTGTATCTTCACAGATCAGATCGATGTATGTCACTGGGTTCTTCTGACCAATACGATGGCAGCGATCCTCCGACTGAATCCTTGTTTCAAGATTAAAGTCATTTGCATAATAGATCACTGTGTTGGCCTCGGTCAGTGTCAGGCCATATCCAGCGGTAGCGGGGTTCGCCACAAAGAAGCGTGCGTTACCGTTCTGGAATCTGTCAATCGCGCTCTGCCGATCAGCATCACTGGTGTCACCATAGTATGTGACCACAGACTGTTCTCCATACTCGGCGGCAAGCGTGGCTTGAATCCTTGTGATGTCGTAGCGGAAGCGCGACCAGATGATGACCTTGCCAGATGCCTCGTCTACACACTCCATCATTGCATCGAGCCGCCGTGATGGGAACTCGGACATCTCACCGTCGTCAGTCTTGAGGTGCCCCGACAGTATCTGCTGATATCTCAGAAGCTGTGTGATGACCTGCATGGCCGTGACCAGCTTGTTGTCTTCAAGCAATGTCATGGCCTCCTTGACGATGTCATCATACATGCGCCGCTGTTCGGGAGTCATGGTCACATACCGCACGGTGTACAGCTTGTTGGGCAAGTCCAAGCAATCTTTTTTCAAGACTCGGAAGCTAAAGCTATCGATCTTGTCAGTCAGCTCATCCAGATTCTTGTAGCCAACGACCTGCTGGAAGCTGTGCGATCCCATGTTGCGCTTCTGTATGATGGCGTAGCGTGCCTGAAACGCATAGTAGGAGTCGTAACCCAAGAGCCGTGGGTCGAGGAACGCGCACTGTGAATACAAGTCCAAGGGCGACTTTGTGACGGGCGATCCGGTCAGCAACCTACGATACTTGAACTTTTGTGAAATTTTGAGAAGTGACTTGGTTCGTGCAGCCTTTGGATTCTTGATGGTTGTAGATTCATCAATCGCAATCATGCCATGCGATCCAAACCTGTCAGCGATCCACTCGCCGGCTTTCTTGCCACGTTGTGAAGAGAACGCCTCGACATTCATCACAAAGATCTTCACGCCTGGGTCTTGTGACGCAAAGAATGCTTTGGCTGCATCCTTATACTTCTTTGTGTTGTTCGGCTCCCAATGAAACACAGAGTGCCGGATGTCAGTGGGAAAATGCTGCGGCACTTCCTTGTTGATCCAGTTTTTGTACACACCTTTGGGTGCGATGATCAGAGCAAAGTCGATGCGGTTGATGTTGCCCATATACGCAATCGTGTCGATCAAGACCTTTGATTTACCCGTACCCATCTCCATGAAATACGCAAAGTATTCTCGGTCAAGGTTCTGTTCCCAGGCCTCGAGTTGATGCTTATATGGTTCTGTTCTAAATTTGTAGTTGACTTCCATATATGTCCTCCATTACGTTATTTATAAGTTGGCTGGACGAGCTAGTCAACATAAACCTGAAGAGGATATACTTGTTATGAGTAGTGAAGTAGACATCTTCGATGATGAAGATAAGTCCTTTGATGCTAGCACGCTGGAGGGCGTGCAAGCAGAAAAAGGCAAACAACTATCTGGTCTGGTGCGCCAGTTGAACAGCATTCAACAGCAGATTGAAGACGCTGAACAACACTTGAAAGCACTAAAACAAGACAAACAGCGGATCGCGTTTGAACACATCCCTATGCTCATGGATGAAATGAGCATGGAGCGTATTGATGTTGACGGTCTTGTCGTCAAGCTCAAGCCGTTTGTGACGGCGTCGATCCCTGCTGACCGGAAGCAGGATGCTTTTAACTGGCTCCGTGAACATGGTCTGGACGACATCATAAAGAACGACATCATCGTGTCGTTTGGTCGTGGGCAGGACAACCAAGCCGGGGACGTAATGTACGACCTTGAACAAAAGGGATTCCACCCAGAACAGAAGACTCATATCCACAGCATGACCTTGAAGGCGTTTGTTCGTGAACGTGTCGAGAAGGGCTTGCCTATCGATTTGGATATGTTTGGAGCGTTTGTAGCAAGAACTGCTGAGATAAAGAGGAACTCGAAATGAGTACAGAAGTAGCAAAGAAGAAGGAGACCGCTGTCTCCACCGATCTGCTTGATCAGATGATGTCTGATGAAGGCGCTGGAGTGAACTTCGACGTTAACGACATGGAGATTCCATTTGTTCGTCTAGCGCACCCAATGTCTGATGTAATGAACAAGACTAAGTCTGCGTTCATCAAAGAACTGCGTGCCGGTGAAATCTACAACACGATCACCAAGCAGATTTGGGATCCAGAGAAAGGCATTACCGTCATTCCAGTGCATCAGGAAACCGTCTACACCCATAAGATCGATGACAAGACCGTCAAGCGATACGGCATGGCCGATACCGAGTTGGTTACGTTGTTGAAGCGTGTGACACGGGAGGGTGCCAAGGAATACATCAAGGACGCACAGGGCAAAATCGAAAGTGAGTTGGTCAAGTCTGACAACTTTTACTGTGTGATCATCGATGATGACGGTAGCACACAGAAAGCTATCATCGACTTTCGGTCTACTGGTTTGACAGTCAGCCGCCGCTGGAAGACACAGATCTCCATGCAGAAAGTTCAGGATTCCAAGGGCAACTTTCGGACTCCGCCACTGTATGGTGTGATGTGGAAATTCACCGGCGTTGATCAAGCCAATGATAAAGGCGCGTGGTCTTCGTGGTCGATCTCCAAGATCGGGATCGTAGATCGTGCAGATGTACTCGCAGAAGTGAAGGGCTTCCGTGGACAGATTTTAAAGGGTGAGGTCAAGCCCCAGCAAGAGGACGAGCCTGCACAGGACTCGGCGCCGGCTGGCAACGACATCCCGTCTGACGACGACATCCCCTTTTAATCAGTTGGGGCGGCAGGTAGCACGGCCTGTCGCCCCTTTTTCGCGGAGTGAATTATGGATTTAGTTGACCGCTTTGCGGCAGCGTTTGAGGGATCAGACAAAGCCCACGGTCAAACAACAGTCGGAGCGAAACGGCGCAACGGAAAGACAGAGGCTAAGAGTCTTATTGTTAAAGAGCCGTTAACCAAGGAGTTGATTGCACAGCATCTGAACGGTCACAAAGGTGTGGGGTCTATACCTATCACAGATCAGAACGTCTGTAAGTTTGGTGTGTTGGATATCGATAAGTATCCAATTGACCATTCACAGATTCAGAAGAAGTGCGACAAGCTAGGTATTCCTTTTGTTGTTTGCCGGTCAAAATCAGGTGGGGCACACCTCTTCCTTTTCATGAAGGACTGGGTTCGGGCCGTGGACATGCGTGACTATCTCACGGAGTTCTCGGCTGTGCTCGGATACTCTGGCTGTGAGGTATTTCCAAAGCAGGATCAGATTCTCGCGGAGCGTGGTGACGTTGGTAACTTTATCAACCTGCCATACTTCGATTCTGAGAACACGCTTCGTTATGCTGTTAACGCCAAAGGTGCAGAGCTGTCTCTTGAACAGTTCCTGAACCTGGTGGAGAAACGCAAGGCAAGTCTTGATGATTTATCAAAGTTAAAGTTCGAGTCGAAAGAAGAAGAGTTCGACTCGTTGATTCCGTGCATCAAGAATCTGGTCTTGATGGGCATACCTCAAGGTATGCGGAACAATGCCATGTTTCATACCGGTGTTTATTTAAACAAGAAGTATCCAGACAACTGGAAGAAGAAGCTGGAGGAATGGAATCAAAAGATTTGCAAGCCACCGCTGCCGGCAGACGAAGTGGTGCAATTACAAAAGTCGATTGAGAAAGACAAGTATGGTTACAAGTGCAAAGAAGAGCCGATGGCTAGCCACTGTAATCGTGATCTATGCACAACCATGGAGCATGGTGTGGGCGGCGCGTCCGCCATACCGTCGATGGGTGGCCTGACGATATTGAAGTCAGAGCCACGGCTGTACTTCCTCGATGTAAACGGGAAGCGGCTTGAGTTGTCCACCGAGCAACTACAGATGCCGATACAGTTCCAGCGTGCCTGCATGGAACAGATCGACTTTATGCCACCAACGATGAAGCCGGCAGACTGGCAACGCTTGGTGAACAATCTGATGTCCAACGCCACAACGATTGAAGCATCACCTGAACTGACCACGACAGGTCAGTTTGAGGAACTGCTTGAAAACTTCTGCACCAGCAGGATTAGAGCCAGATCGCCTGAAGAGTTACGCATGGGCAAGCCATGGACAGAGACTGACCTGACATATTTTACGATGAAGGGCCTGCAAGAGTTCCTGCGGAACCGAGGCTTCACATCGTTTAACAGACCGCAGATACAAGAGCGCCTGAAGAGACTGAACAGCGGAGCCGAGTGTAATGGCTACTACAAGCTGAAAGATGATTCTGGCAAGTGGCACAACGTCAGAGTCTGGTGGGTGCCTGAGTTTGACCAAACAGAAATCTCAATACCAAACAAGGAGACAGAGCATGACATCCCCTTCTAAGGATCAGTATCTCAAAGTTGGAGATCTGACAGAATGGTTAGGTGTGTCTCGGACAGCCATATACATATGGGTGAAAGAGGGACACTTCCCAAAACCGGTGGTCCTGGGTCCATCTACAGACAAGAACAGCACGACGCGCTGGTTGCGCTCAGAGGTCGATGAGTGGTTGGCTAATCGTCCACGGGGCAAGGTTGATGAGGACTGAGACACTAATCTTTGGCCCTCCTGGCTGCGGAAAGACATACACGCTGATCAACTTGATCAGGGATGAGCTTGCCAATGGCACGCCACCAGATCGTATTGGGTTTGTTTCTTTTTCTAAAAAATCTATCGAAGAGGCTAGAACACGGGCCGGTTCGGAGTTGGGCCTGACAGGCAAGGACTTGCCGTGGTTCAGGACACTGCACTCTATTGGTCACCGTTGGCTTGGCCTGAATCATGAAGACATCATGAGCTATAACGACTTTCAAAATCTGGGACGGGATTTGGGGATGGTCTTCGATCCTAACACAGCGAAAGTTTTTGAAGATGGCTTGGTCCCTTTGTCAAACAAGGAGGGCAACAAGTATCTGGAGATCATTGCACGGTCTGCCATGCGGTGTGTGACGCTCGAGGACGAGTTCAATGACCGCGCTGACTACAGCCTGTACTGGGAAAACCTGAAGCACATCAACCGCGTTTACACGGCGTACAAGACCAACAACATGCGGCACGACTATACGGACATGGTAACGAAGTTCGTGTCTCAAGGCACGGCGCCCACGCTTGATGTGTTGATTGTTGATGAGGCACAAGACCTGACGCCTTTGCAGTGGCAACAAGTGTCAGTCCTGAAGCAGCACGCTGCACGGGTGTATTACGCCGGAGACGACGACCAGTGTATCCATCGCTGGAACGGGGTCGAGGTCAGTCATTTCATGAATGCTTGCGATGTTCGCAGAATACTGGATCAGAGTTACCGTGTGCCAAAAGAAGTGTTCAAGCTGGCGAATCAAATCGTCAAGCGGATTCATTACAGGCAGGACAAGCAGTGGAGACCCATGGAACGAGAGGGCGCCATTCACTGGCACAGCAACTGGTTTGATGTCGATATCGACAAGGGTTCATGGACAATCATGGGGCGGACAAACTTGATAGCTACCAAGGTAGCCAACCAACTCCGTGAAGACGGCCACTTGTTCAGGATGTATGACAAGCTGAGTTTTAACGAGGACTTGATTTATGCCATGGCTATTTGGCAGCGGTTGTCAGATGGCGAGTCGATTGGTTTCGAGGATGCCAAGTATCTGTACAGACAGGTTCCAAAGCAGGGTCCGAGGGCCGTGGTAAAGCGCGGTTCGATCAAGACTTTTGATGCAGTTGATCCGCAGTCTGTATTTACATACGAGCAATTGGTTCGCGATCACGGACTGATTGCAGCAAAGACTGCTGATGGAAGAGATGTTTGCAACGTGTCGAAGGATGACCGGCTGTATATGTCTGCGATTAAACGCCGAGGAGACTTCAAGCCTAGAATTACGGTATCGACCATACATCGTATGAAAGGCGGGGAGGATGATAACATTATGCTCCTCACAGAATCCTGCTATCCAGCAGTAAACAACCCTAATCAGGACGACGAGCATCGTGTGTTTTACACGGGCATCACCCGCACAAAGCACAACCTGCATATCGTGGATTCTGAATGCAAGTATAGGTATGTGATATGACAGACATCTTAAAATCTTTCGGATATGAGGCTGTCGTTCCTGTTTGGATAAGCAAGGATGGGACACGGATACATCGTCAACAGGTTCTCAAAGGCAGAACTTTAAGAACAGTGTGTGAAAAGATACACACGATGTCTCAAGATTTACGTCAATCGGACAGAGATGAAGATGAAATATGGCGCTGCCCAGTTATCAACGTGTCCTTGTTTGGAAAGCATCAAGGGTTTTACAAGTGGTATCAGAACTATTCTCCTCACACTAATCGCGCGTATCACGCCGTTGGCAAACTTATAAAACTGCATTGGAAATTCCAAAGCAGAGATCTAGTTCCAGAAGAATTTGCAGAGCAGCTTAGACATAAGGAGCTGTATGAAGTTGACCATGTGTTTTGGGTCTACAGTAAGATGACCAGCGGTAAGAGACAGCTTTACAGTTTGCATAAGTATCAAGATTCAATACCTCACGTTTGCCGGCCACCAATAAGGCCAAATCTTTATATGGAGGGCCAGACAAATGAAACGTGACAAGCTACTCGACACCGCCAAGGACTTGGTCAATGGGCCGAGAGCCAAGGATTATGGTGATGCATACGAGAATCATGAGCGCGTGGCGCAACTCTGGTCTGTCATACTAGAGAAGGACGTATCGGTTTCTCAAGTCTATCAGTGTCTTACGGCATTGAAACTTGCTAGACTGATTGTTACGCCAACGCATCAGGATTCGTGGATCGACATTGCTGGTTATGCCAGCCTTGGAGGAGAAATAAAAGATGACTAACAAGTCTTACAGCACAGATGGCAACTTTGAACTTCCTTGGTCGTTTCGCGTGCGGGGCAAATACATCGATCAGATGGACCGTGTACGAACCTTTCAAATGTACCTTTGTTGTTCGCGTGACCAATTGCAGCGAGAAACACAAAGTGCCCTATCGCGAGGCAAAAGAAATCGAAGAGGAGTGATACCGGGGAGTCAGTTTAAAAAATTTGCGGAACCGTGGTTTGAATATAAACCAAATCGTCGGATGAACTCGAACACCGCGACGGCTATCAAGTTGTCATCTGTCCTTAATTATTCAACAGGAGACTACGCCAGCCTTGGAGGAGAGATAAAAGATGAAAAAATGTGATGGTAATATTCACCTGCCTTGGGACTACATGGTTAAGGGTTATTACTTGGACCGTTTGGGCCAGAAGGAGAGGTTTCGTGAGACACTGGTTGGTGTAGAACTCTCGGAAATTCCAAAGGTTTTAGCAGAAACCTTAAAGCCTAGAGGGTTTCAAAAGTTCCTGCCGGATACGATAAAACTTTATGAAAACCCCAAAATAGATGAGGTCAACTTTTACAACACCTCTGGAGACGACATTGGCAAAAGAGAGTAGTCAGATCAGCTTCCTGCACCGTATGGACTTGGACACCATCGAGAAGGATTGGTTGCCGCCCGAGGTATTTCCTGATCTGCGGAACAGCGAGTACATGGCTATCGACCTCGAGACCAACGACCCGAATCTCACGACGTTGGGGCCAGGATGGGCGCGTGGTGACGGGTTCATCGTAGGTGTGGCTGTCGCTGCCGGCGACTTTGTAGGCTACTATCCCATAGCTCATGAAGGCGGGGGCAACATTCCGCAAGCCAAGGTCATGAAATGGCTGGCTGCACAGCTTGCCACGCCCGACATTCCCAAGATCATGCACAACGCCACCTACGACTCCGGCTGGCTCCGGTGGGCAGGGGTCAAGATTCAGGGCACGATCATCGATACCATGGTGGCGGCGCCGCTGCTGAACGAGAACCGGTTCAGCTACAGCCTTAACAATCTGGCACGCGACTATCTGAACGAGCGCAAGGACGAGAAGACTCTACGCGCCGCTGCGGCAGACCATGGCTTCGATCCCAAGGGGGAGATGTGGCGCCTGAACTCACGGTTTGTGGGGGCGTATGCTGAGAAAGATGCAGAGCTGACCCTCAAGCTGTGGAACATGATGCGCGTGGATCTGGAAAAGCAAAGCCTGATGGATGTGTTCAACCTAGAGACTTCCTTGATTCCGGTGCTTTTGGACATGCGAGAGAAGGGCGTCAAGGTAGATATCAGCAAGGCCGAGGTAGCAAGAAAGAAGCTGATCGAGTCGAAAAAAGAACTGATATCAGCCATCAAACACGACACCGGTGTGAGCGTAGAGCCGTGGGTTGCGACTAGCGTAGCCAAGGTCTTCGATCATTACGGCCTGTACTACAAGAAGACAGAAAACAACGGACAGCCGTCCTTCACCAAAGCGTTCTTGCAAGCCTGTCCGCATGAAGCTGCCGCTAAAATTTTAAGACTCCGTGAACTAGATAAGGCTAGCAATACATTTATCGATAACATCCTCAAGTTCTCACACAAGGGGCGCATCCACTGCGAGTTTCACCAGCTTCGATCTGATGATGGCGGCACTGTCACCGGGCGCTTTTCCTCGAGCAACCCCAACCTCCAGCAGATTCCGGCGCGAGACCCAGAGATCAAAGCCATGATCCGTGGTTTGTTTGTGCCGGATGAAGGCTGCAAGTGGGGCAGCTTTGACTACTCAAGTCAGGAGCCGAGGCTCCTTGTTCACTACTGCGCCAGCCTGAACGACAAGATGCGGCACCCGTTGATAAAGGGCATGGTCGAGGAGTACCACAACGGTGATCCTGACTTTCATCAAATGGTGGCTGACATGGCTGAGATTGATCGCAAGCAGGCCAAGACGGTGAATCTGGGCATCATGTACGGTATGGGTAAAGGCAAGCTGGCTCACACTCTGGACATCAGCACCGACGAGGCCACCGATCTGTTGAATCGGTATCACACAAAGGTGCCGTTTGTGAAAGGTCTGGCAGATCTGGTATCGACTCAAGCTGGCAAGCATGGACAGATACGCACCATGTCAGGGCGGTTGTGCCGGTTTGATATGTGGGAGCCAAAGACTTTTGGATACAACAAGCCTATGCCACGGGAGCAAGCCGAAAAAGAGTACGGCATGAACATCCGTAGAGCCTTCACCTACAAGGCCCTTAACAGGCTCATACAAGGCTCTGCGGCGGACCAAACGAAGGTTGCCATGGCAGAGTGCTACAAGGAGGGTTTGGTGCCGCTCCTGACCGTTCACGACGAGTTGTGTTTCAACGTCGAGTCCAAGGAGCAAGCGTCGAGAATCACAGAAATCATGGAGACCAGCACCAAACTCAAGGTGCCGAGCAAAGTAGATCAGGAGTTGGGCAGCAACTGGGGGGAAGTAGGATGAGCCTGAAATGTTTTGGATGCGGCGGTGACGTAATCTGGGGCGGAGATCATGACAACGAGGATGACGAGGACTATTTCATCGTCTCAAATCTAACGTGTCAGGATTGCGGTATGTTCTATTTGATGTACCACCCGACTCCAGAGGACGAGCCTACTCCGCTAGAGCACGCATCCTCTTAACCAAACGCTTGGCGCGGTTAGGCACCTGGTCGTGCCAGCGGCTGTCTACCATCTCGTCTGCTGCGCGATTCCAATCACGCGCATCGACACCAGCCTTCATGCCCTTGAATTTGGACAAGCGAGGGCGCCCCATATTAAACATCATATTGGCGATGATTAACTGACACTCCTCGGGTAAGTCATCAAAGTCAGGATACAGCACCTGGCACTCGTCCAGCGTCGAGGCGATATCTAGGTTGAATACCTGACGCACGCGCTCCTCATCGACGGGCGTGCCTACGGGCTGGCCGTACTCTGGATCGTCTTCAACCACAAGATGTCCAATCCCGTATGTAGGTAGGCCGAGGTGGTCTAGGTAAATCTCGAACTTGCAGCCTTCGTCCTCTGCAAGCTCTTCACGAAGCTGATCTTTGTTCATGTGGTAGTCCTTCCAAGTTGAGCAGCAAGCTGTTGTGTAGCCAAATTGCCGCCCAAAAGAATTGGTGATACTTGTCCTGCGCTAGCTGTAGCAGCAGGCGGTGATACTTGCGGAGCCGCTGTCGGTGCAGCAGCAACCGCTGTTGTTGGTGCGGGTGCAGCCGGAGCCACACTCGGAGAGACGGAAGATGTCGGAGTCAAACCTAGATCGATCTTGATCCCGCTTCTTCGACGCCCTGATCTGACTGAATCTATGTCTTGACCAAAACCCATATTACGTTGAGATCTCTGAATCTCTCTAATGGCATCGCGTGGCAACAGATCAAAGGTTCCGTTGCGGCGCATATCTTGTATGACACTGCGTCCAATCTCGAAAGGTTCGTATTCGCCTCTCAAAAGTTTGTTGATGCCGCCGACGTTTGCGTTCTTAAGCGTGGTGCGGATCTCTCTTTCGGTCATGCCAAGAGTACGCATATCCTGCACCACGTTATAAAACTCGGTGAAGTTACGATATCGAGCCGCGTTAGCATCGTTGTATGCGTTCAAAAGCTGTTCACTATCAACATTCTGCCGGCGTGCAACGCTGTTGAAGATGTTTGCCGAATCCTGCCTGGCTCGTGAGAACTCAAAACCTTTGAACCTGATTGATCGTGCGGGATCGATCTCTGAACTAGAGAAACCAGACAACGCACGATTTATTTCCTCCTGAAATGTTCGCTCACGACCCATGCGATCCATGGTCGAGATTCCTGTTACCTCTTCACCGCCCATTGCTTCAGATAATCCTCGAGCAAAGCGGCTAGGTTCTAATTCACCACTGCGAACATCGATAGGAATCACGGCAGGGATCATGGCCTCAAAAACATGCGCGAAAGATTTTGCAGCTTTGTCGCCATCAGAATCTTCTGGATTGTAGACTCGTGCACCCGAGGCCGTCTTACCGCCGCCGCCACCTACCAGTGCTGCAAGCTGAGACACACCAAGAATGTTGCTGTCACGAGGCAGCACATCACGCAGTGCCTCGGTTATGATCGCTTCGTCCGTAAAGGGTGCAACAAGTTCTGCAAAAGCCTCATTGAATGCCTCCAGAGCGATCCTGCCTCCGCTCTTACCAAGACGCCGGCCCTCTTCAGATTTGTTCATTGCGCCGGTAACGGCACGTTCAAGCAAGTCATACGGATTTGAATAGCTGTAATTTATATAGTCAATCGTGCCATCGTCGTTTCTTGCAACCGGAATTAGACGAGCGTTTTTCTCCCACTTTGGGGCAGCAGATCTTTGATACGCTTCCATCTCTTCCCGTGTAACACCACTGACCGTGTAACCAAATTCAGTCAACGCATCTGGCACAACATAGAAGGTGGAACCAGCTCCGATCAAACGACGCATACCAATCTTTTGAATCTCGGCGTTGGTAGAGGCTAGCTCATCAATGCCTCGGCCAATTGTATTTATACCGGTGCGAAGGATCTCGTATGGAAAAGCGATGAAGTTACCAATCGGCAACTTACGAAGACCCTGAATGAACTCTGGTGCGAGATTGTAGTTCGGCACCGTGTTGCGAACAATCCTAGAGGCCTCTTGTTTATACGCCTCATCCAAAGTCTGACGAGTTACGTTACCTACATTTTGTACATCTGTGCGAGTCAAGAATGCCATTTGCTCTTCAGGACTCATGCCGCGAAGTGCATTGCGAAGTTTGTTTTGTTCAAACTTAAAATTGTAAATCTTCCACAGATCATCACCTGCTTGGTACGCATCAGTGGCTTTTTTCCCAGTGCTTGCCACAAAGTTACGGAGGTAACCGTCTCCAACTCCGCTGGCTATGTTTCGTCCTGTAGAGAATCCGTTGACGAACTTGTCTGCGTTGTCAGTG
>TARA_R100000426_G_scaffold81905_1_pt1 | contig 14699 bp, 16 predicted proteins | sample TARA_R100000426 | Tara Oceans TARA_R100000426 (sample SAMEA2620421) | marine metagenome | biome: marine biome (ENVO:00000447); feature: surface water layer (ENVO:00002042); material: "saline water (ENVO:00002010), including plankton (ENVO:xxxxxxxx)" | depth 5 m
GAATAAAGGGATAGGTCTTGATCAGTTGCAGGCAAAACTATCTCCAGAGGTTTTTAATATAGCACAGCAGTATTACGGCACACTAGATTCAGAAAGACCTCATACTCGTACCATGAGGGAGCACCCTTTGATTATAGACGACAACCCAAGCGAAATAGGTAGACTCTGGAATCGAGCAGTAGCAGGAGGTATCCTTGCTAATGAGATAGCAATGGGTGAGCAAAGCCAAGCGGGTATGGATTATGAAAAGATTGCATACTTAAACAGCATTATACAAAGAGATGCTGTGCGAGATTCAGATTATTTATACGATGAATCAGGAAGCGCTGTAGATGATTTTGTATTAGATGTAATACGAACAATACCTGAGTCCTTAATCTCAATGGCTACAGCGATTAAACCGGGTATTGAAGGCCTCGCTGCAGGTGTCGGTGTAGGAACAGGTGTAGGTTTAGCCGGTGGTCCTCTTGCAGGTATAACTGTTCCTGTTGCTGCAGGTGTCGGTGCAACTTCAGGATACTTTGGGGCAACCTCTCTTGCTTTAGAGTATGGTCATTCTATTATGGATGTTCTTAGAGAGGAAGGTGTAGATGTAACAGACCCGCAGGTATTGGCTGATGCTGTAGAAAACGAGCAGATAATGAAGAAAGCCAGAAGCAAGGGATTAAAGAGAGGTATACCTATTGGTATATTTGATGCTGTTTCCGGTGGCGTAGCAGGTAAGATTGGTAAAACAGTAGTAAAATCAGTAAGTAAATCTGCAAGAAATCAAGCAGCAAAGGTACTTGCAGCAGAAACATTAGTACAAGCAGGTCTTGGTGGTGGTGGTGAACTGACAGGTCAACTTGTCGCAGGAGAAGAAATCCGTCCACGAGACATTGCTTTAGAGGCGTTCGCTGAGATAGGTCCTGCCGCACCTGTGATGGCTTACAGGCTTGCGGGAAGGATAGGGAAAACTCCCGGAGAAATAGGATACATAGATTGGGCTGAAACACAAAACCAATCAGACTTAAAAGATGCAAATGAAGTTGCCTTTCTTATAAACAACGGAGAGATAGCAAGCATTGATAACGAAATAGCCAAACTAAGAGAGTCTCAACAAAAAGACCCTACTGTCAAAAAAGCGGTAGAAGGAAAGATTCGCAGGTTACGAGATGAAAAGTACGACCTACTAAGAGACTTATCTGAACAGGTATTAAAATTAGACGAACAACAAAAAATACAGGCAGCAGAACTGTCTAAAGAAATATACACAGCGGCAGAGGTTTTAAGAAAAGCAGATAACCTTTCAGTAGAAGAACAGGCTGCTATTGAGGAAGAAATGCAGTCAAACTCAAAAGCATTAGACGATTTAGTAGCCGCTAAACCAAGACAAGTAAGAGATGATCAGGAAGATAGGGCCGAAGAAGTACCGGGTACTCAGCAAGAAAGGCAAGAACTTGGGGACGTACCCGAGTCGCAAACAAGCAGAGCAAAGGCTCAGATTAGTGGAATACTTCAAGCGCGCGCGGAAGACCTAGGGCGCAGTTCAAGACACATTAGTATTAATCAGGCTCGTCAAAAGTTTGAAGGAAACAAGAAAGGTTTCTTTAATCTATTTGACAAGAACGATGCAGGCGCTCTAAGACAAATGCTTGATGAAGGAGTATATCCAGACGGCACAAGAATATCGCCTCTCGAGCAACGTACTCTTGCAAGATTAATTCTTGCAAGTGAGTCTATGCTTAAACTTGAACCTGATGCCGCTGTTTTTAATGTTGGCTTTGGAAGAAGAGGGTATAAGAAAGCCGGTAAAAATGCAGGATTTGCTTCTAATCAGTTAAAGGGCAGTGCAGCAATCACATCTGGTTTTAAAAGAGAAAAAACTGATGTTCCAAACAAAATTGCAGTTGAAATACCTTTAAAAGAAAGCACTCTTGAGGGAAGAGGAACACAAGATAGATTTACACCACAAGGCGCAGCATACCATGAAATATATCACAACATTTTTGCAAAGTTTTTTAATGGCAACCCAATTGATTTCAATCAGTTTAGAAAGTTAATTGTACGCAGACTCAAGGAATCCAATGTAAAAGAATTAAATGCTTTTACGAATAGGTATTTAGAAAGAGAAGATGAAACTAGCGCGGGAGCCTATAGGTCTGAAGAGTTTATGGTTGAACTTGGAGGTCTACTTGCAGATGAACGTATTGCTTTTGAGCCTTCTTTTTTAGAAGAAGTAAAGGCTTTTTTAAACGCTGTAGTTGGCAAACTTACAGGACAACGTGTTCAGATTTTTGAGGACGCTGCTCTTGCTAAAGACCTTGCTGCTTATATGACCGGACTTGCAGATACGGTTCGTGCAGGCGGAGACCTTAGTCAGGTAACTATGTCTGAAAGATTAAAAACAGATAGATTTCAAAGAAGAAGACCAGAAACAAAAGAAGTAACAGAAGTTGATGAGTTTGGATTTGAAAAGCCTACTGGAGAAATGGAGACAACACCAAGCGAGAATGTTGCGGGTATTCCAGATCCCGAGAACTACGACAAAACGCTTGACCCTTTGGAAAAAGTTCTTGGGTTTATTAAGCCAAGAATGGAAAACTTTCTTAAAAGACTTGAGAAAACATTAGGGGTAGACAGATTAAGAGCCACACGTCGTGATGTATTACAAGCACTAGAGGTTTCCGAATCAATTAATGTACAACATATCAACAGATTTTTCTTAGCGCTACGTCAGGTAAACAAAATCACAAATAAACTTTCAGATTCTGAACGAGAGCAGGCGGCAAATCTTGCTAACGATTACTTGTTTGGAGAAAACAATGAGATACGAGAATCAGCCCTTAACGACTTAATAAAAATAAATCCAGAGTTGGCAAATCAACTTGGAAGATTGCGAGCAGTGCGTGCGTCTATGCAAGAGTCTATTCAGAACAGTTCTGTGTTTGCAAAACTAAGCACAGAATTACAGGATGTAATCATAGATAATACAGCGAATTACGGTACAAGAACTTATCGTGCGTTCACTGACCCGAACTTTAAGTTTGACCCCAAGTTACGCAGAGCCGCGTATAAGGCAATGATAGAAGGCAAGATAGCAGAAAGGGGTTATGATATTGACGAGAACATGACTGAAAAAATTGAACGGGAGATGAGAAAAAATGACCTTGACCCCACGAATATGGACGATATTTTTCGTTATGTTGAGTTTAATGAAAAAGAAATAAATGCCATAAGAAAAAGCGCAAACAATGCCTTGAGGGCTCTTGAGGAAGCGGCTGAAAAACAAAAAGGAAGTTACGGAGAAGGGCTTTCAGGTTCTAGAGACTTAGGTAAAATGAGAATACCTACAAAAAAGTTACGAGAAAGAAAAGACCTTCCTGTAGAACTAATGGATTACCTTGGTGTAGAGAAAGACCCTTACATCAAGTTTAGTCAAACCATTGCTACGCTGACAAATATGGTGCAACAGTTTACGCTTACAGATAGGGTAAACGAAATCGCACAGCAAAGCAATCTTGGAGATTTGATTATCACAAAGAGTGTGATTCAAAAACTTGAAAAGGACTTGCTTTCGTTTTCAAAACTTGTAGATTTAGGGAGAGACACTGGGCTTATACAAAAAGGAGAAAGTCTTGTAGATTTTTACAAAAGAGTTGGTTTAGATGAACTTGTTGATCAGGATGGAAACCGAATCAAAGACAGCAAAGCAGAAAGAGATGGGATGTATTCGGCTGTATACGATTACTTCAAGAAAAACTACACTGTAATTACAGAGAAAAAATCACCAATGAACGGTAAGGCAGTGAAGAATGACTTCGCAGGTATGCTTAAGCAGACTCCGCTGTATCAATCTGACAGCAAAGCACTACAGGCGTATTATAAACTGCTTTTGCAAATGCGTAGAGTACGTGTCCTGTATAACCTACCGACATGGAGAAAGAATATCATGGGTGGTTGGTACTTCTTGGGTGCTAACTTCGTATTGCCTTACAACAAACACAGAGGAGGCCTTACTGTAATGAAAGATTTACAGAATCGTTTTAAGAAAATGAAAGATGGTGTTGCAGACCCTGAAGTAGAGACAGTGTTAAACAGAATGGGGGAACTTGGGCTTCTTGGCTCGTCTCCAAATATGGGTTTGTTTACAGATATTAATCAATCTTTTATAGACCAACTCAATGGAGTGTCTCCAGAGGTTGCTTGGAAATGGTTGCCTGAAGGATTAAAACAAGCACAGAGAAAGATGGGTACCCGTGCTGCACGTATTGCCTATCAGTATGGATTTATTGATGATTATACCAAGATGATTGCATACCTCACGAAACGTGAAAACTTTGCAAAAAGACTAGCATCTAATCCAGAAGGTAAATCATACGGTGAATTAAGCGCATCAGAGCAACAGCAAGTAGATGAGATGACAGCAGAGCGCATTAAACAGAACATGCCTACGATGTCTCGTATTCATCCTGCTTTTAGAAACTTATTTAAAACACCTTTCGGAGACTTCTTGTCTTTCCGTGTTGAGGCGTTCCGTAGTTTCTTTAGTATATATAAAAATGCAGTTGCAGATTTAAGCGAGGCAATGACTAATCAGAACCTCTCAAAATCTCAAAGGTCTGCTTTTATGACCGATGGGGTTGGCTCATTAACTATGGGTATATTGCTTGCAGGTGCCTCTACAATGGGTTATCAAGCGGTAGCAAATTTAATTTTAGAAGACGATGAGGAGGAAGAACTTGGCCAACAAGCGAGAGGTACCAATTATATTCTCCCCCCTTGGATGCAGGGCTCTAATATTGTCGCTGTAGATATGGATGACAAGGGAAAGATTCGTTTCGCAAACATCAGTTCAGAAGACCCCTATGATGAAATACAGGGGCTTATTTATGGTCGTGAAGGAATATCAAGAAACAAGACCCTTACAAATATTGCTCAGGATTTCAGTGACCCTAACCTTGCAGCGAGACTTCTGTTTAATTTAGCAGACGGCAAGGATTCTTATGGAAGGCCAATACTCAACAATCAAGATGTTGGTTGGTTTAACAGATACGTTATCGGGCCATCATTAACAGAGTGGTCAGACGCTTATGGGTCCTATATATTTAAGGAAGCATTCGTGCCTCCAAATATTAATTATATCGCTCGTGAGTTTCGTAAGCGCATAAAAGAAGCAGAAGAAAATCCAGACATAGAACTGCAACCATTAGAGACAGCAGCACAATTGTCTACAGCGATTATCTTCCGTGACTATCCTGTAGATATAGCAAAGCAATTTTACTACAACATGCAGGACCAAAACTTCCGTGAGCCATACACCGAACTAACAGAACCACAAAAAGTAAACAGACAGGCAAGGTTAGACGAAGTTAAAAGAGCCTACGAGTTTGCAGCAAATTACTCAGCAAAGTTTGATAATTTTAATATTGTGAAAAGCGTAGAGAGAACGATTAAAAGAACGTTTTCCAAGAGCCCAGAGGAAGAAATGTACATTCTGTACGACATAGAACTTCCTAACTAATATTCTTATATTTGTAAAATGAGTTGGAAAGAAATATTTAAAGACAGCAATGATTGGAACGAGAAATCTATTCTCGGAGCACTATCTTTTGCTGTAATGGTTTGCGTAATGGTACTAGATCTGGTAACCGGAGCGTTTGGAAAAGATTTAGTAATAAACGAAAGCGTTTACAATTCCTTTGTGATTACAACTATTGGCTGTTTCGGAATAGCGGGAATAGAAAAATTTGCTAAATCTGATGGCGAAAAATAGTGAAATATCAGAAGACACTGTAGTAGGTCTATCTCTAAAAACTATTGCCCTAATTATCAGCGGTGCGGTAATCGTTAGTCTTGGATACTTTGATTTAAAAGCAGATGTTCAAGAAGCAAAGGAACTACCTGAGCCTGCGATAGGCAGAACAGAGTATGACCTAAAGGACCAACTGATCAGGGAAACCATCATGAATACGAAGTCTGATGTTGATGAAATAAAAATTCAACTAGACAAAATAGAACGTAGACTTTTTGAAATGAAATGAAAAGAGTAGCGCTATCCATAGCATTTTTTTTGCTGTGTGCCTTTAGTATTCCAACAAAAGGCTTGGTGATAGTGCAGTATAACGCTGAGTTTAATTCTAGCAACAGCGTGCCTCTAAAGAAAATAAATGATGCTCGTGTTATTGATGCATGGATAGACAATGCTGACGTCAAAGATTACGCCAAAATAAAATCCGTTCCTACAATAATTCTTTATCAAAACGGAAAAGAAATAAAACGATGGGAGTCTGGTCTTTCATTGAGCCTTTCTATAACACACAAAGATGTGCAGGAAATTATTGATGAAATTACCGGCGCAAGCAGATTCTAAAATGAGAAATATACTAATTACTTTTTTCGTGCTGTATTCTGCAGTATTACAAGCCCAAAAAATAGGTGGTATTTTTAAGTACGCAACAGTTTACACAAGCGCGTTCGCCTCTACACCCGCTCCCGCAAGAACACAATACTACATAAACCAAATGGGTGAGATAAAGGATATCACTGTAGAGAATCCTTATGATTATACGGTCACCTACGGGATTAGAAGGGTGGCTAGATACGAGTATGAAAATAGACGTAACAGATTCTACGATGGACAAACTGAATCTACCATATCTCTAAATGCGACAGTAGGTAGTGTAAAAGGTTTTGAATATCTCGCTCAATACGACAGAGGAAGACAACAAGGAAGAGAGTATGAGAATCAAAGATACTTCCTTAGATACATTGCAAAGCATTGGCTCGTAAAAGGCGAATACTTTTCTCAAGGTTTGGTAAACTTAAAATATGGACAGACAGATGCAAGACTTAGAATGCACGTTGGAAAAGTTGACTTTAGCATCGGTATCGCTTCAAGGCAGAACAAGCCATACGGGTACAATCCTGTTGAAGAATTGCTTGATTCAATTCCTTGGTTTGCATTCGCCTATGGTCAAGGGTTCTCTGACTTCATGTATGGAATAGACAACAACCTCAACGACAGCATAGACGATTACGATTGGAGATGGGAAGACTTTGAGGGCAATGAGATAGCCGATAGTGATGAAGATTTTAGAAGACACGTTTTCCCAGATCTGATGAAAAGATACAACAGAGACGTGCTTGACAGCATAGGGTATTTAGGCTCCTTGTCTGGTATAGCGGGCATAGACTACTATCATTACAGCGAAAAGTTTTGGATACACACCTGGGCAAGCCTATTGTTTTTGCACCAACATGTAGTAGGAGATGAAGAGTTTTCTTACAATAACTACATAGACGGAAACCAATGGTTCGATTACACAGCGGGCGCTGTATTAGGTTGGAAACTAGGTAAGAATTGGGGTGTATTCGGAGAAGGTCAGATAACTAGGTATTGGGACAGACAAGTCTTTGGATTAAGGGCAGGTATAAACTATCAGTTTAGGTAATGAAATGGCCAATCGCGTTAACTATGACGCTCTTATTAAGCAGTTGTGGGGCGAAGTACCACTTAAAAAGAGCGATAAAGAAAGACCCAAGTATACTAACCGTAGACACAATTGCTGTGGTGGATACAATTGTAACTGCACCGGTGTTAGTGCGTGATACTATCACGTTGAAGAAACAAGACACCATCACAATCACTAAGGATAAATTAAAAGTAAAATTAATTAGGTCTTACGATACTATACAGGTTGACGCTGTGTGCGAGTCTGATACTATAGTTCGTGTGATAGAGGTTCCTACGCCCTCTATTGTGTTGAAGGACAGCGACAAGTGGTACAACAAGGTGTACAAGTTTTCTTTTTGGTTTTTGTTACTGCTTCTATCCTTTCTGTTTGTAAAAAAGAAATTACTTTCTTAATTAAGAGCCGCAGGCTTCGCAATCTTCTGGGTTTTCAAAGTTACAAGTTGGTTGCTCTGCGGACGCTAAGTCCTCTACGAATTTGTCGAAGTCTTCCATATTATAGATAAAAAATTGGTTATATCCCACTGACTTGTGGGGGCATCGAAGATACCATAATTATTAATAGCGAAACCCCTTGAAACCTATTAGATGTAATGTAGTTTCTATCAAATGTGCGAGTTTAACTTTCTTTGTTTTCAGTACAATAAATGCATGCTTTACATTCTTGCCTTTATTTTTGTGGCTTAGTATGCGCCTGTTATAATTCTTAGTCATTCCTACATACCTTTCTTTTGGTAAATAGTAGATTATAAACTCTCCCTCAACCTTTCCGTCGTTTTGTTTTTTCTTGCATTGCTTACAATATCTTTGAATACGCAAAGGTCTGCTCCGGTCTACATGAAACTCGGAGCGGTCTTTTTCTATTTTACACTTACTACATTTTTGCGTTGGGGGATAATTCATAGTAAGGTGAATAAGCCTTCGTAACTACGTTCCATGAGCGTACTTGATCTGGAGAAAAGTTTGAAAGAAGGTATGTGTCTGGGGAAGTGAACATAATGAATATTACTATGTCTGCTTCTTCGATATCTATTGCTCTCTTGTTTGCCTTAAATGTTTTCTCGCAAGTCTTTACACTGATTCTGTAGGTTTCCTTAGAAGAATAAGCAATAATGTCTGAGTCGTCGGTTATGTCGTCTTGTTTCTTTAATAAAGTAGACGCTGTATATCTTACTATCTCATCACTCGTTTCTAAATAATGCCTAACAAGTAACTCTCCAAGTATGCCTACGTAATCCGTATAGTAATCTCTAGGCACGGAGCCTAAAAGGATAGAGTCTTTAAATCCCGGCCTGTGTTTGTGTGTGCCCTCATACCTTTCTTTGTTATCCTTGACTCTAATTGTGGTCAGGCCGTGAGCATAGTTCTTTAGATATGGCGGTATGTTTAGGGTTTTCATCTTAGTCCTTCGAGTCGTATCTTATTAATATCAGAAATATTATAGTGCTTTTTACAATACTCATATAGGTTTTCTCCAAGCCTCCAAGCCTTACCCAATGTCATGCCCTCTATGGCCTCTTTCCATTGTTTTGGTGTACTGCATAGGATACCTGTCTCCCCGTGCTTTATAACCTCCTTATATGGCGTTACGTTGGATGCTATGATTGCAGTTTTAGTAAACCCTGCCTCCACTACTTTCAGTTCTGATTTACATCGGTTAAACTTAGAGTTTTTTAGCGGACTTAGAGAAACATCAAAGAACTTATATAAATGGCCGTACTGTGTGACGTCTGTAGCATTTATTCCATACTTTGCTTTTAATCTCTCTCTGTAATCCATAAGATTCATGCAGTACAATTCATGGTTCTCAAAAGTCATCCCCATTTCGTCTAAGTCTTTTTGATGACCGTTTGCTCCGAGATAACCAAATCTTACCTTGTAATCTTTTGGGTTATCTTTTTGTATATCCTTCCATTGCTTTTCTTCAGTGTAAAGAGTATTAGGAACTAATCTATATACAGCGGACCTATTTATCTTACGCATTTCCTTAATTAAAAACTTAGATGGGCTCCAGATCTCGTCTGCAATCTTAATAGTGTTTTTAATGTTGTCTGCCTCAACTTCTTTATACCATTTTTTAGCAGGGTTATCAGAAGGGAGAATCCAATAATCATCGTTGTCAAGTATTAGTTTGACTTGATTTTTTTCTAAAAACTTTTTAAACGCTTCGTGATTACTTACTGAAACTCTTCTTGTTGTGACAAGGTTGTCGACTTTTGTTAAATCAAATTCCTTTAGGTCGTTGAAGTTTTCTATGAAATGAATATTTAAACCTTCCTCATACTTCAGTCTCAAGAAAGGAGTCATTACTCTGTGGTAGTTAATACCACTAAGAGAATCAAGGTATATCAATGTTATCATAATATTCTAATAGCGCTGACCTTATTAAATCAAATTCAGAATCTATATTTCTTTTGTGCTTTCTGATGGTGTTGTGAAGGCTTTCTGCGTCTGTTCTTGGAACGCCTCCGTTGCTGTGTAGGCTTTCGTAAAGTTTTGTTGCGGCCTCGTGCATTCTGCTCGTTGCCAGGAAGTAGACTTCACTCAGAGACTTGGTATCCATGGCATTTAATTTTTGCTACGAACTCATCTTTGTTTAAAGAAGGGTCATACTTTGTTGATTGAGATGTAAAAAATTTAGGATTGTCGTCCTTGATGTATCCATGATTACGCAAATAGTCAGCCAAAAACTTACAACAACATATAGCGTTGTCAACATCAAATCTACAGTTGTAAGACACGTGAATAGACATCTGTTGCATTTCAAACTTGTCTAAAGTATTCATTACCTTATCAATCTCTTCCCAATACTTATCCTTATACTTTTTGCGCACAGCATAGTGCCTTCCGGAGTAGAATTGATTTAAAGACGGTGGCTTTGGTAGACTTACTATAATCTCCTCGTAATCATTCACGCTCTAATATAACTCCAAACTGCTGTTTTTATACGCTAAAGGCTGAAAATTTTTAACACCTGATGAAAGTTCGGTAAAACCAGTGCGAGAAGAATTGATTTCTAGCACCACCGGATCCTGGTATGGAGTAGGTGAACCACCTGTTTCTTGATTACGCTGTTTACGTACGTGTATCTCTGTGCGGTTACGGATATAATAGTCATCTGCCTGAACTTTTCTATGAAATGTTAAGAAAGAATCACATCTATTCACGAACTTACCCCCTCCTTCAGTCATTGCGGCACTTGGGGCAACGGGTAATCCGTCCTCTCCCTTGATTCTTTGAGCCTCAGTAACGCTGTGAGTATTCAACCATACAGCGATATTGTTATTTACACTGAATGTAAGCATCTCTGATGCGGCTTCATAGTGATACTCGTGTGAAGACAACTGTGCGTTCTTAGATATCGTAGTTTTTAATGAGTTGTAAGGGTCTATTAAAAATCCATCGTACTTTTCTTGTCGAATAAGTTTTTCTGCAAACACAAGAAGGTCTGTGTAACTATACACTTGAGAGTTATTGATTACTGTGAAGTGTTCGTTTACCCACTTATATGCGGCAACTCTTTCTTCATAATGCATATCAGTTATAGGCAAGTCAACTAAGAACTCCATCAGCCTCATCTTGATTGCAGCAGTTTTGTTTTCCGAAGAGTATATAATCCAACGCCAATCGTGCATCACGGATGCGGAACACATTAAGAAAAGAGCCATAGTAGTTTTACCTACATTGCTATGGCCGTTGATAATGGTAAACTCCTTTTTAAACACAAAGTATTTATCCAAATGCTTATACCCTGTAGATAAACCTTTTTCAATCTCTCCATTTGCAAACTTGTTTATCCATTCCAGATCACTATGGTCAGAAGAAATAAAAGACATGTCGCCATCATTGATGCGCATCTCTCTACGAATCTTGTTTTCATCATCTATAACTTCACGAATAGGCATATTTCTACCCCTATCAATGCCATCAGCCATTGTTCTTCGTGCAAGTTCCATGTTTTCTACACCTTTGCGGGAGAGTTCACGCTCCATCACACGCAACGCCTCATCCTCCTCCATGCGCCCTGCGCTGATGTATCCTCCACATAATATAGATGCTCTTAAAAGAACGTTGTGTTTGTCTCCGTCCTCTGCTTTCCTTATCATGTGAACAATGATGTCCAACTTTTCGTAGTCGGTGTATAGTTCTTGCTTTACAATCTCTTGATGCTCGCTGTTCTCACTAAGCATAGCACCAAATGTTTTACAAGACTCATTGTCTATAAGATCTGGGTCGTAACTTTCAAAGCAAGCCCTTGCTACATTGATTCCTGAAGGGTCTATCTCTAGGCCATAGTTCCTTTCAAAGTATGATTGCAATGCTCTAAAGTGGTCCCTGTGTCTTTCAGGATTGCTTATACGAACGAGCGCTTTGAGCCCGTCTCCACTCGGTGACGTCCAACATGCACGTATGTGTTCATCAGTTCCTAAAAGGGACTTGTAATCTTGAACATCAATGTGGTCAAAGTCTAAAACAATAAGACCGCTGTGGCCTTGTATGTGCTCGTCTTTTCTGCCGGTAAAGACTCCCGAGAATAAAGCAATAGGAAGTTCTTTTTTTGACTGTTTATCTCCCTCTCTTACTTTGTCTACTTTTTCTTTACTTTTCCCGTTCTTGATTCTTTGTAGACTGTCTTCAAGAGTTATGTAATGTGGTTCACTTGTATTTGTAACCGATTGGAACATGGTTATTGCATTATTCCCATTCACTTCCATAGTCTTTTTCTTTGTGATTTATTGAGTAGCCAACTATTTCTTGAGACTTAATATTGCATACTCTAAAGTTTAATTTCTTAGCAGTCAACTTGGTTTGGTCTTCAAGATTACGAAGCGTTACCTTGTCTTTGTTTAGGTCCTGTAGATTCTTTGCTCTACTTACACACTCCATATCATTCCATTTGACAACGGATAATTTTTGACCCCTCTTAGTTTGCCATACTACATCGACGACATACCAATATATTGGTTGTCCCTCCTTGCTTGCTTTAAATATCTCGTAACTCATATTAGAAATTCTTTTAGTGTCATATCCTTAACACTTAGAATCTCTATGTTTTCTAATTTGTCTGGGTCATCAGTATACAAAACAACTCTATATCTTAAATCTTTTGCAAGTTCTTTTCGCTCACCCATAACTTGAGAAAGTATTTGACTGCCTTCTAAAAACTTTTTAGTATACATTTCATTTACTCTCCTGCCGTTACTAAACATTTCAGTATGTTTTTTATGAGCCTTTATACCTGCTATCACTGTGGAGTGATGTTTGTTAAATAGTTTACCAAGACCATGAAAGGACAACGTAGTATGCTCTCTTAAGTAAGCCCAGATCATACAGCGGGTTTCTACGAGTTCCCTCTCTCTGCAATGATTTTTCAAATCTTTAGCAGGGACTTTATTTACATTAGAAAATGTTTCTATTGCCTCATGTATTGCATGGGAATCTACGGTTCTTATGTAGTAAAACTCCCTATCTTTTCCCATCCTTTAATTTTTTTTTACGTTCATAAACTACATAACCGTTGCTCTTTAGAAGAGCCACTGCTTTGTCTATTTTTCTCTGATGCTTTTTGTAATGCTCAAATATTCGGTTACTGATTGCCATACTTTAATTTTTGATTATAAATTTTGAGGTGTTGCTCTAATCTCTCTAAGAGTTCTAACTCGTTGTTGTCGGAGAGCACCTTGTGCAGAGCAACTAATTCCTCTGGGTTTAAGTCTATATAAAATTTCATACTAAAAAGACTCTAGAGTTTTATCTCCTTCTCTGTAGTATTCTTTTGGAGCAAAGTACACCCATGGGTTTAGTGAGGTTCCATCGGTGCATATCACATCCGTCTTCTCCCTCTTGTACCACTTAGGATGTCCTTCAAGCATATCTAAACGTGAAAGTGTTTGCTCATCCACTAAATACACTTCAACATGTACGTTCTTTCCTACTCCTTTTTCGTTCGCTAAGAACGGCAGTCCAGATCCTCCTATTACCAACGGGTAATTGTCTTTAATTTTTCCTTCTGATACAAAAACAGAGTCATGAAGCAGTAAGTTATTTCCGCAACCTTTTTTAAGTGTTCCGTAAACAGCAACTAAAATATCATGCAGTTTACCGCTATCACTTTCTCGTACCATTGGTCCACGTCCATCTTCTGACTGCTGCTGAACACTGTCTTTCCTTTTCGTTTTAATATCCATCTTTTCTTTCTTCGATTAAATTCTATTGAATAAGCCGACTTCACTTGATGTGGTGGCTTTCCGTTTAAGGGACTTACACTCCCGTAAGGAACCCTTTGTTCTCCTGTTTTTGCCATAACAATTAATGAGGGGAGGGCCCTAATGTAAGATGTATGTTAATAATATCTTTTCCCTCCCCATCATTATTTTTTAGAACGGCAAATTATCCTTGCCCTGCGAAACCGTTTGGTTTGCACGGTTAGGTGTGTTCGTTCCGGTAGCACGTGGATTGTACACTGAAGTAAATGCAGTTCCGTCAGTCTTAATTACGAAATCAACATTTACATTACCTGCATTTGTGAGATACTTTTTCATCTCATCCAACTGCGCTTCCTTAAAAGAAATTGAATACTTGACAACCCCGCTGTCAAACTCCTTTCGGTCACCTACATATCCGATGTAGTTGTCCTTTTTTCCATTTTGTTGCATAGAAAAAATAGTGATTAAATTTCCCCTTGAATAAAATACGTAGACGTGCTCTTTCCACTTTCGTAGTGCCTCTTGATTTCGCTCAAGGCACGAGCCACCTTACGTTCGCCAGAGGCAAGGGTATCCTCCGTTGCTTTGTATACAGCGGGTAAGTATGGATATGATTTCTCCTGTACCACCCAATAAAAATCTTTACAACCAAACGCGCGCGTATAAAGAAATGCTTGTATGTCGTACCCAAAGACACGAACGTCTCTTGGAAATCCTTTAATACTGCGTGATGATTTACTGTCTGAAATAAAACCTTTTCCAAGACAGTCTAAGAACCCCCGAAAGGGGATTGTCTCTCCGTTGATTTCAAGCCTCTGAAGAAACTCAACCTGATAATCCCCATCAAGGTATATGTTTAGGATTTTAGAATCATCCAAACGAGTAATCATATCAATACACTTTTGGTAGTCCTCAATACCTAATATTGTTTTATCCTTTGCAAGTTCCTCTTGTGCGACCTTCCATTCCTTATAGGCTTTTGTTACTCTTGGATTCTTACCTCCCAGATCTTGTATGATTTCAGTGTCGTCCATAACATG
>TARA_R100000426_G_scaffold35198_2_pt1 | contig 13942 bp, 23 predicted proteins | sample TARA_R100000426 | Tara Oceans TARA_R100000426 (sample SAMEA2620421) | marine metagenome | biome: marine biome (ENVO:00000447); feature: surface water layer (ENVO:00002042); material: "saline water (ENVO:00002010), including plankton (ENVO:xxxxxxxx)" | depth 5 m
TTAAAGGAATTTGGTGCTGAACATTTAACCAAGAAGATTAAGGGTAAACACGTTAATCTATGGTCTATGGCTAAGTTTAAGAGACAAGAAGAGGAATTTACAAAGCCTAAGATACAAGATGAAGAACAGGAGATAGAATTTTAATGGAACAGGAAAGGTGCGAAAAATGTGGGTGTGTATGTCATAGTGAAATGACTTGTATTTGCGATAATAACTGTGCTATTTGTAACTGTAAAGTATGCACTAAAAAAGATATTATTGTAAAAGTTGAAGGAGTAGGAATAGAGGTAAACGAATGAAACGAGGTTTATGGGCTAACATTCATGCTAAAAGAAAGCGAGGTGCTAAAATGCGAAAAAAAGGAGCAAAGGGTGCACCTACTAAAGAAGCTTTCAGAAGGGCAAGAGCCACTTCAAAAAAATAATTAAGAAAGGATTTTTTTGTATTTATTTTTTGATACAGAGACAAATGGTCTTTGGCGTAGAGATTTAGAAGCTACTAATGTAGAGCAACCTCATCTAGTGCAATTAGCTGCACAGTTAGTTGATGAAGATGAGAAAGTTGTAAATCAATGTTCAATGATTATACAACCTGAAGGCTGGTCTATTCCTAAAGAAGCTGAAGATATACATGGTATATCTAATGAAAAAGCTAGTAAGTATGGCGTTCCTTTAATAAGTGCATTATCAGTTTTTAATAGTATGGCGTCTTGCGCACATACATTAGTTGCTCATAATTTATCTTTCGATCTACAAATTATTGCTAGAGATTTTAGTTATTTAAAAAAATCTTTTAGACAACCTAAAAATTTACATTGTACTATGATGAGTACAAAAGACATTATAAAGTTAGAAAGTGATTTTGATGATTATAAATTTCCTAAGTTAGAAGAAACTTACAAACATTTTTTTAATGTATCTTATTTCGATTGGCATGATGCTTTAGCAGACGTTCAGGTTTGTAGAATTATTTACTTTCATTTAGTTAATAAAGATATTGAGCTTAAACCGCCTAGAGACATACCTAAAAAATTAATTAAAATTATGAATTCTAATGAGTATGATGAATTAATAGGTTTAATTGAAAAAATAAATAGAGATAATATCAGCGATTGGGAATCAAACTTTCTTTCAGATCAAGAAGAAAGAATTGAAAAGTATAAAGAAAAAGTAATGATATCTGAAAAACAGATGAATATAATAAGGAGAATGGCAGAAAAATGAAAACAGTTGTAGTAACAGGGGCAGCAGGATTTTTAGGTAGGAACTTATGTGAAAATCTTTTGAATAAAGGTTATGTAGTAATAGGAATAGATAACTTTCTTACAGGAAGTCAATATAATGTATTTGAACATGAAAATTATTATTTTTATGAAGAAGATATTGTAAAGACAGATCTTTCCATGTTTTTAAAAGATCATAATAAGAAGGGTATAAATTACATTTATAATCTAGCATGTCCTGCTTCACCAGATCATTATAAAACTCATGCTTTTCAAACTTTAGAAGCTTGTTATACAGGAGTAAGAAACATTGTGCAATATGCTTTAGAGCAAGGTAATGTTCGTGTACTTCATACTTCAACAAGTGAAGTTTATGGAGATCCTCAATTACCAGAACAAGTAGAAACTTATTGGGGAAACGTAAATTCTTTCGGACCTCGTGCTTGTTATGATGAAGGTAAAAGAGTTGCTGAAGCTTTAATTTATGAATCAATTAATAAATTAAAATCTAATATTGGAATAGCTAGAATCTTTAATACATATGGCCCTTATATGGCTATAAACGATGGTAGAGTTATATCTAATTTTATTACTAGAGGATTAAAAGGCGAAAATCTTATCATGTATGGAAATGGTTTTCAATCTAGATCATTCTGCTATGTTGATGATACAATAGAAGGTTTAATTAAAATTTGTGAAAGCGACTATAAAGAAATATTTAATGTAGGAAATCCAGATCAATATACAATAGTTGAAATGGCAGAGATAATAGCAGATAAAACTAACGCACCTGGTTGGGAAAGTGATAACCCCACACCTGACGATCCTATGCATAGAAGACCTAATATTAATAAAATAAAAAAATTATTAGATTGGTCTCCGAAAGTTTCATTAGAGAGTGGATTAGATAGTACAATAGATTTTTTTAGAAATGCTCTCGAAAGACAAGACTAAGATTATACTAGGACCTCCTGGCACTGGTAAAACCACTACACTTTTAAATATATTAGAGGAAGAAATAGAAGGCGGCATACTACCTGAAAGAATAGGATTTGTGTCTTTTACTCGCAGAGCGATAAAAGAAGCTAGAGATAGAACACTATCTAAATTTAAAGAAATAGATAAAGATCAACTAGATAACTTTAGAACACTTCATAGTTTATGTTTTAGATCTCTAGGATTAAATAGTGAAAGAATATTTAAAGGTTTACATATTACAGAATTTAAAAAGATATTAAGAATAGATATGACAGGAGATGTTGACGAAGAACAAATAGTTAGTAGTGGTGCTAGTTTAGGAGATCGTATGTTATTTTGCGATCAGTTAGCACGGGCCAAAATGTGCCCTCTTAAAGATACATGGAGAGAATTAAAATGTGATTATTTATGGGAAGAACAGAAACTATTCTCAGATACACTTGTTGACTTTAAGATGAAAAGAAATCTTCTTGACTTCACTGATATGTTAAGTTATTTTTTAGATTCTGAATTTACTCCTGATATAGATGTTTTATTTGTTGATGAAGCACAAGACTTAACTAGATTACAATGGAAAGTTATTGATAAATTATCTAAATCTGTAAAAACTATTTACATAGCAGGAGATGACGATCAAGCTATTTATAAGTGGGCAGGGGCAGATGTTTCTACTTTTCTTAATCTTGACGGAGAAATTAGAATACTGCCTTTTAGTTATAGATTAAAGAAACGTGTCTTTGATTTAGCGAATCAAGTTACTAAAAGAATTATGCAAAGATACGATAAAGACTGGTCTAGTACCGAGGAACAGGGATCAGTAAATTATATTGAATCTTATGAGTATGCTGATATGTCAGAGGGAAACTGGTTAATATTAGCTAGAAATAATTATCAACTATATCCGATAGAAAAATATTTAAAGCAAAAGGGTTATGTATTTGAAAGAAAGTTTGGTGGTTTTAAAGCTAATAAACATGTTATTGCGATTAGAGCGTGGCTAGATTTATGCGAGGGAAAAGAAATACCTTATGATTCTATTATGAAATTATATAGTTGTATGAGAACAGGAGAAAGTATTAGAAGAGGATTTAAAAATGGTAATACTTTAGATCAACAAAAAACTTATAGCTATGTTGATTTAAAAGCAAATCATGGCTTATTAGCTGAAGGTAAATGGGAAGATGTATTAGGATTAATACCTGAAGATGATAAGTATTATTATCAAGCTTTAGAAAGAACTGGTGATTTATATTACAATGAGCCTAGAATTAGACTAAGCACTATACACGGAAGTAAAGGTGCTGAAGCTGAGAATGTAATGTTATTAACAGATGTATCTTATGCTACATGGAAAAACATAATTAATGAATCTGATGATGAACATCGTGTTTTTTATGTAGGAATTACTCGAACAAAGAATAATCTATATATAGTAAATCCACAAGGTTTATATAATTATCCAATATGAAAACAAGAAAAGAAATATTAGATCTATTTTTAAATCATATTGACTCTGAGATTTATGAAGAACCTTATTCTAACATGCATGATAGCATTGTAAGAAAACAAGCTGAAGTATTTTTAGAAAGATTTTCTATATCAAAAGAAGATAAAATACTTGATGTAGGTTGTGGTTTTGGTTTATTTCAACAATATCTTGCGCAAAAAGGTTATCACAATACGTTAGGAATTACTAAAGCTAAAAAAGACATAGATAATTTAATTGAAACAAAAACACCTTTTAGGGAAACAGATATAACTTTTACAGGATTAGATAAACATTATGTTGATCATATATGGTGTAGACACTGTATAGAACATAGCCCGTTTCCTTACTTAACTTTATTAGAGTTTAACAGAATTATGAAAAAAGATGGTTATTTATATTTAGAAATGCCAGCACCAGAACAACCTGCAATACAAGAACATAAACAAAATCACTACTCTATATTACCTAAAGAAATGTGGGCTAGTTTATTAATAAGATCTGGATTTAAAATTCAAAACTTTGAAACTATTGATTTAATGTTACAAAAGAAAAACGGAGAACAATACTCTGAAACATGGTATTTTTACATGGCGCAAAAAACTTTAGAAAAATCTTTGTTTTAACTTTTGAATATTTTATTATTATAGATTTTAGAAAGGAGCATTACTATGAACGCAGTAGGAAGCTATATTTTTGCTGGCGGATTTACTTTAGGGGTTGAACAACACTTCAATGTTCTTGCTCATTTTGAAGGCGAAGGTGCTTATGGCGCTGATACGTTCAGTTTAAATCGACCTAAAATACCAGTGTTTTCTGGACCTCCTAATTGGCCGATAAAAGACTTCGAAGGTAAAGTTGATTTCGTTTATGGTAATCCTCCGTGTGCTCCTTGGTCTACTCTAGGGACAGGAGGTCGTAAAGATTTAGATTGGAGAGATGACCCTCGCATTGAAGCTTGGTCAGATGTATTCTCACTCCTAGAAAAACTTCAGCCTAAAGCTTTAGCGATTGAATCTGTTCCTAGAGTATATGCTAAAACAGGAGGTCGTCCTATGATTGACGACTTTACTAATAAAGCTATAAACTTAGGATATAATGTTACTCATTTCTTACTTGACGGTCAGTACACTAATTTAAATCATAGTCGTAGAAGATTCTTTTTTATGGCGCATAAAGGAGGTCTTGCTTTTCCTAGATTGAATTGGAATCCAGCACCTACTATACAAGAAGTTTTAGGAGAAGTACCAGAACCTGGATACTGTAATTCATTCACTAAAACTGAAGCTGAGTTAGTGCCTCAATGCGGTCAAGGAGAACAGTTAAGAACTGTATGGGAAAAATTAAATCCACCTGAAACTTGGGTAAGATCTGAAAAAGGGAGAAGAGGTGTAAAAGGTAGACCTCAATTTATGAAATGGAGATTACGAGCAAATAAACCTGCAGGAGTAATAGCTGGTGGGTTTTATATTCACCCTACTGAACATCGATTATTAGGGCATAAAGAGTTAGCACATTTCGCAGGTTATCCTCAAGATTACCAATGGGCAGGCTCTCCGACTGGTATAGGATCATTAATTGCTAGAGGGGTTATGCCACCTGTAGGTGAGTTTATAGGAAGGGTAGTAAAAAATTCTATATCTTCTAATGAAGAAGCTAAAGAGCAACTACAAGTTATTGATTATACTAAACCTCCTAAAATGGAAGATTTATTTGTATGAGCCAATATAAAGACATAAAAGATTTTCATAAAAAATTTAAATTTAAACAAGGCAAAGGAATAGATTCAATGGACTATAACTTCAGTAATTGGCGTGTTGACTTTCTTATGGAAGAGATCGCTGAACTAACTGATGCGTTAGATAATAAAGATGATGTAGAAATACTTGACGCCTTAATAGATATATGTTACGTTGCTATGGGAACAGCATGGTTGATGGGTTTACCTTTTGAGGAAGCGTGGAAAGAAGTTCAAAGATCTAACATGGAAAAGATTAGAGAGCCTAGCGAGAGATCTGAGAACGATGTTGTTAAACCTGAAGGTTGGAAGAAACCAGATATAAAGGGAATTATTAAAAGATGGCAAAAGTCTTAATTACAGGTTTTACTGCTAAAGGAATAGGAAGTGGCGATAATAAATTAAATATAGCTACGAGTGCAAATCTTCTTCCTAAAGCATTAAAAATGGTAGGACACGAAGTAGTTCAAAGACCAGTTATACCAGGTGATAATGTATCTGAATACGATCATGTATTCGTATTTATGTTTCCACCAAATAGTTTACCAAGTGCTTATACTTACGGTGCTATGTATACATTAGCTAAAAGACCAGATGCTATTTGTTGTCTTGACGATTGGCAGACTAAAGACGTGCCCTCTGGGTTTGCTACGTTTGCTAGAGAAAAACATTGGCGTTTATGGAAAACACATACTCAATCTGGTGCGCCTATGAAAAAGAGATATTATAATCAAGCACTTGATTATAAACAAGAATTAAACGATTTATGTACTGTATTAGGATTTGAAGAATGGCCGTATAGATGTCTTGCGCCAGTGTATAGATCTGGTAACATAGAAGCTTTAGGAATAAAAGCCAAAGAATTAATATCATGGGATCCTACTCCTATATGTGATTCCTATAAGGAAACCCCTACAGATTTATTTAGTATTGATGAACAAGTAGAAGTTAAGAACAAAGAAAAGAAATGGATATATGCTTCTCTTATTCAAAAGCCAGGTTGGTTAGAAAGAACTCATGGTGATTGGAAAGTAGAAGCTTATGGTAATAAAAATTTAGGTCAAACTAGAATTAGTGAACCTGAGTTATACAAAATATATTTAGAATCATGGGGAGTATTAGTGCCTCCTCATTACCATACCTTAAAGAAAAGTGGTTGGTGGAGAGTTCGTTATGGAATGATTAGAGATGCTAATTGTATTACAGTAGGAGATCCTACTGAGCTTTCTATATTTTTTGAAGACAGAGTTAAATCTAGAAAAGCAATAGAGTTGATGAGTGATAGTGAACTAAAAGACTATAGAGATAAACAATTACTTGATTACGAAGACGTATTCTGGTCTAAAGATGAAATAAAAAACTTTATAATAGATTTATTATGAATGGTATATTAGTGGTAGAAGGACCAGACGGTGCTGGTAAAACTACATTAATAAATAAACTTAGAGATCATTGGTTATTTAAAACTCGTTACATGCACCTTAGAGTTCACAAGAAAATGCAAACTTGGCATTGTGCTACTGCTAGGAGAGCAATTAGATTATCTAAAGATTACACAGTTATATTAGATAGACACTGGCCTAGTGAACAAATCTATTCATATGAAAGAGCATCTGGTCCTAGTTATGACCCTACACTTATAGTTGACTGGTTAAAAAGCAATAATACTTTATACATATGGGCTATACCAGAAGATTATCAAAGGTTGATTGAAGAACATAAAATTAGAAGAGAAGAAAGACACGAAGAGTATCACGATATAACTAATGTTGTTAAAAGATATTACGATCATTGGTACGGCACTTATGAAGGGCCAGATAATTATTTAAAAAAAATACAACCATTAAATAAAAGAGATGACTTCATAAGATACGATCGGTTTACTGATAAAGATATTTTAGATAAAATAATAGATAGATTAAGACCATAGAAAGGAAGAAAGCAATGCCTATGAATCATGCTAATGAAGTGTATAGAAATTTACTAGAACACATAATGAAAGAAGGGGTTGGTGTAGACCCTCGTGGTATGCATACTAAAGAAGTTTTAGGTCATACTACTACTTGCGATATGAAATCACCTATCGTTACTATACCAGAAAGAGATCTAGGTTATAAGTTTATGTTCGCTGAAGCACATTGGATATTAACAGGAGATAATCGTGTATCTACTATTGAACCTTATTCAAAAGTAATTAAAAGATTTAGTGACGATAATTATTTTTATTTCGGTGCTTATGGCCCTAAGATCGTTGATCAGTTACCTTACGTTTGTAAATCTCTACGAGAAGATAAGAATACACGACAAGCTGTAATAAATATATGGAGAGAAAAACCTCCTGTATCTAAAGACATACCTTGTACTTTATCTTTACAATTCATAGTTAGAAGTAATGTACTTCATGTACTTGCTTCTATGAGAAGTAACGATGCATGGCTAGGGTGGCCTTACGATAACTTTAACTTCAGCATGATAGGCTTATCTGTATGTTTATTAATGAAAGAAATATATGGTATAACATACGATTTAGGATTCTTAACTATCTTTGCTGGTAGTAGACATCTTTATAAGGAAAACTTTGAACAAGCATTAGATGTTATTGACTCTACTAAATACGGCAGGACTTATGAAGTTATTAGACCTCAAAGATATTTTAGTTTTATTGATCTAAAGAATTGTTTAAACGATTATAAAGATAACACAGATGAGTTCCTTACTAAGACCTAATAAAGACGAATACTTTATGGACATGTGCCGACTTGTATCTCAAAGAAGCACGTGCATGAGAAGGCAAGTAGGAGCAGTCTTAATAAATGAAAGAAAACATGTTCTTGCTACTGGCTATAACGGAGTAGCCTCAGGACAACCTCACTGTTTAGATATACCCTGCGTAGGAGCAAAAGCACCTACTGGTCATGATTTAGATTTATGCGAAGCTATTCATGCTGAGCAAAACGCATTGCTTCAATGCACAAATGTGTATGAAATAGATACTTGTTACGTTACAGTATCTCCTTGTATGACGTGCACTAAATTATTATTAAACACTAGTTGTAAGACAATAGTCTATGATGAAGATTATATAGATCAGAACTCAAGAATATTGTGGGAACGACACGATAGAAAGTGGGTAAGATTCGATGACGGATCTATTCAGTCCCACTAGCGATTGGCGACCTCCTACTATACTTCCTGATCTTTCTTCTACGAAGATTCTTGGTGTTGACTTAGAGACATTCGATCCTGGTTTAAAAAAGCATGGACCTGGAAGCATCAGGAAAGACGGACACGTTGCTGGTATTAGTATTGCAGGAGATAATGGTAAAGGTTATTATCTTCCTATCGCACATCAAGACGGTGGTAATCTTCCTAAACCTTTAGTTATTAATTATTTAACAGAGTTACTTAGTTCAGATACTCCTAAGGTATTTGCTAACGCACTCTACGATTTAGAGTGGTTACATAGTTTAGGAATAAAAGTAAATGGTAAGTGTTATGACGTTCAACTATTAGAACATCTTATTGATGAAAATCAAAAAGACTATTCTCTAAAAGCATTAGGTCTTAAATATGTTGGTGAGGGTAAAGATGAAGCTTTATTAGTTGACGCTGTTAGATCTATCTTAGGAAAGAAAGATGTTAAAGGAAACTTATGGCGTCTTCATAGTAGTTATGTAGGACCTTATGCTGAGCAAGATGCTATTCTTCCTGTGAAGATATTAACTAAACAATGGAAAGAAATAGAAAAGCAAGACTTAAAAAAGATTGTTAACTTAGAAACAGACCTAACTCCTTCATTATTAAACATGAGAGTAAAAGGAGTTAATGTTGACTTAGATAATGCTGAACAAGTATCTAAGAGATTAGAAAGACAAGAACATGAGGCGCAAGATCTTTTAAATAAAAAATCTGGTATAGACTGTAACGTATGGGCTAATGAAAGTTTAGGTAGAGCCTACGATAACTGTAGCATTCCTTATGGTAGAACTCCTACTGGTAAACCTAGCTTTACTCAAAACTTTCTTGACTTTGCTGAAGATGAATTATCTAGTTTAGTGTTAAAGGTTAGGAAGTTAAATAAGTTGCGCAATAGTTTTATTCATGGTATGATTTTAGAAAAACATGTTGACGGAAGAGTTCACTGCCAGTTCAATGCGAGAGGAGCAGTTACAGGAAGATTTAGTTCTAGTAACCCTAATCTTCAACAAGTTCCTGCTCGTGATGAAGAACTGTCTAAATTAATTAGAGGTTTATTTTTACCTGAGAAAGATGAAAGGTGGTACTGTATTGACTACGCACAGCAAGAGCCTAGACTTCTAGTTCACTTTGCTTCACGATTAAAATTACCAGAGAGCATTACTGCTTTATCAGCATATAAGAATGATGAAACAACTGACTTTCATACGATGGTAGCTTCTATGGCAGGAATAAAAAGAAAACAAGCTAAGACGATTAACTTAGGATTATTCTATGGTATGGGTAAAAAGAAATTAGCAAATCAATTAGGATTAGAAACTGATGAAGCAGAGAAACTGTTTCGTAAGTATCATACTCGTGTTCCTTTCGTAAGGGGTCTTTACGATAGAATGTTAAACTACGCATCTAAAAACGGTTATGTAAAAACTTTACTAGGCCGTAAAAGGCACTTCGACTTATGGGAAAATGCTAATGACTTCGGAAGCATGGGTCATCCACTTAAGAAAGCAAAAGAAGTTTATAAAGGAAAGCCTATTAGACGTGCTTATACTCATAAAGCATTGAACTCATTAATACAAGGAAGTGCGGCTGACGTTACTAAAGCTGCTATGTTAAAGATATATAAAGCTGGCTTGTTGACGCCTTTAGTTACTGTTCATGATGAGTTAGATTTTTCTGTTCCACAAACCAGTGAAGGCGATAAGATGTTAAAAGAGATCGTGCATGAAATGAGAAACTGTGTTGACTTAGATTTACCACTTCAGGTTGACGTTGAGTCAGGGAACAATTGGGGTAATATTGAGTGAAGCTAACCTATGGAATCTTGCTCGTAAGCATCTTGACGATTTCTTTTTACAGCGTATTGAAACTGCCATTGAGCGAGGAATACCAGATTTATTTTACTGTTCCCCCACTGGCGTTTCCGGTTGGATAGAAGGTAAATATGCTGACAAACCAGTTAAAGAAACATCTAAAGTAAGGTTAAAGATATCGATAGAACAAGTAGCTTGGCATCGATCATTTTCTCGATTTAAAGGGCGTGTATTTATTTTAGCTAAAGTTAGCAGGGAAATCTATTTATACCGGCCAGAAATGGCTGAAAAGCTAATTTCAGGCGTAATTTATACAGATTTAAAGGAGTTATCTATCGCATCTGATTGGAAATCAATAAAGAAGGCCCTCTCGGAAGAGGGCCATGAGTGTTCTACTCTCATATAATCAGGAGGACATATGAAAAAAAGAAGACTTTATTGTACATAATTTAGAGATAATTGCGACAAAAAACTTTAATTCGTATATAATAAATTTAAGATAAAGAAAGGAGAACCAAATGGCAGATTTAGAATCTATCAAAAAGAAGATCGCAAAGTTACTTGCGATGGCACAAGATGCCGGTGCTTCTGAGAGTGAGGCTCAAATGGCTTTTGAGAAAGCGCAGGAATATCTTGCTGAGTATAATCTTAGTGCTGAAGACGTTAAGGGTACTATTCAACAAGAAGATATTACTGACGAAGCTTTTACAGAAGTTGTAAGAGAAAACTGGCAGATCGGAATACGAACTGCTACTGCTCGTTTGTACTTCTGTAAGTATTACTACTCAACAGGAGTTCTAGATAAAAACTACAAGAAAGCTACTGAACACAACTACGTTGGTCGACCTCATAATATTGAAGTCGCAAAGTCGATGTCTTCTTATCTTATTAAGACAATTAAGAAATTAGGAGAAGATCACATCTTACCGATACCAGGTAATAAGAGAGAACTAAATGGTATCCGTAGAAACTTTGAGTTAGGTTGCGCTTCTAAAGTACAAGCTAGGGTTAACGAAAAATACAGAGAAATAGAGAGACAAGATCCAGGTGATTATCAGATCGAAGGTACGAAACATAATCTTCCTGCTCTTTATAAATCAGAGTTAGCTTTATGCCAAGACCATTTAAAAAGTAAAGGAATACATCTTTCAACTGCAAGATCAAGGCGTTCTATTACTAACGGAACAGCTTATGGTAGAGGAAGAGAAGCAGGTGGTAGAGTATCTTTAAATACACAAGTAGGAAGTAGAGGTAGTGGTTACATGATAGGGAATGGCTAACAACTATAAAAACTTCGATTTAAAACAATGTGATCTCGTTCATGTTACCTGGCTAGATGCTTTCGATGCATTAGGAACCGGGTGGCATGAATGGGACGACATTGAGAAGAAAGCAGTGTTAGCAAAGTGTACAAGCGTAGGTTATCTGTTTAAGGAAGATGACGAAAAAATTGTGCTTGTTGGCGATGAAACGGGTGAGTTCGGTAGTCGCATCACAGTTATTCCTAAATCGTGGCAACTCGATATTAGATACCTGAAAAAACCAAAATGAGATTAGTTTATCCCTACCTAGTAAAGCTTTACTATGTCAAAGACGCAGAGTTAAAAAGCATTGAGTTTCAAGAATATGACGACCTTGAATACAGTAATATAGGTCGTATCGTTCAACGCATGGAAGAAAAACTAGGGCCCGATAACGTTAAAAACATATTAGTAAAACCCGATGTTTCTAATCTTACAACGACAGGTTATCAAACTCCATTGACGCTTCACTAACTGTTTATACTGTTTCAATTAGAATTTATAATATAGATTACGAAAGGAACACTTATGAAAATGAAAATTAAATATGCACATCGATCTTTATTAGAGGTACTTAACTCTTGGTCCTTGCAGCATCATAATCACGGCTACGATAAATCTTGTTTCAAAAGTCTTGACTCAGATATGAACTTCCCTGTAAAAGAAGTACAAGATGTAGTTAACAGAGAAGACGTAAAGTATGTTACGTTTCTCCTTGACGATGAAGGAACTCATGCTGAGTTGTATATGAGGAATGTTGATCTCAATGCTCTTCCTATATTCGATACAGGAGATAGTATTACACTTCACTAATGTTAAAATGGTTTCTAGTTGGTTGGGTATGTTTAGGACAAGGTGTTGATCAGAGCTGTGTTCGCATGGCTTCATCAATTATTCACCCTACAGTAGAAGACTGTCAACAGTTCTATGCTACAGTGCAAGGCGAACTAAGTGATTTAGGGGATTATGTAGAGTTAAATTTTCACTGTGTACAAACAACTATCATTGAAGATTACTTGTAAAAGATTATTGTTTTACTTGTTTTAAAAATTTTTTATTATAAAGAAAAAGGAGAAAGTACATGACTAAAAAAGCAGTCTATGTTGTTCAGTCTACAGACGAGCAACTTCCTAAGTCTATCGGCGAAAAGAAGCCTGATCTTAAGGAACTACAAAGCCATGTCGGTGGTTACATTCAAGTATTACCTGGCCGACTAAACGATAGATCTTGTTCTATTGTTATTAACGAAGAGGGTAAGCTTTACAACTTCCCTAAGAATCCACTTGCCACTAAGTTATGGCACGACTTTTATAAATGGAAATATAAAGCCAAAGATCACGAGTTAGAAGACATTATCGTAGGTCCTGCTGTTATATTAGAGGGCTATCGTTTATGAACGGCCAATACAAAGCTTTAGATACGGTTCGAGATTACTTGAGCCGTGTCATTCATAGTGATAGGCCAGATAATTTAGACCTATTAATGTTCGATGACGAAGTTGTTGTCGGTTATTCTCAGGCTGAAGATTACTATTATTTTCGTTGTTACGAAGATACGAAATGGGGTGATAAAGAAGCTGTTCGAGAGTGGCTTGATGATATCAAAGATGAAGTTATCATTAAGAGGTTTAACGATCTCATGGCTCATTACGACTATCAAGGATTTGAGATCCTTGAGGAATTATACGGAGTGTTAAATGGCAACAAATGATAAAGACTATATGGCCAGTTATATGCGTGGCTATATGAGAAACAAGAAGGTATATTACCTCAATGACATCACGAGTGCTTGCATGGAGAAAATTCAATATCACTGGCAGCGCCGTGCGGAAAAAGAAGGGATAGTAGGAAAGATTACAAAGAACTTAATCTTAAACCATATTGTCCAAGACTATATGAAGAAATCGGTTCCTAATGGTAAAGAATTTCTTTATAATAAATTAAAGGAGAAAGATAATGCAGCAGAAAGTTAAAACTATACATCGTGTAGAAAGTATTAGCACAGATTCGATAGAGAGCCAATTAGAGGGTATCTTTCGTGCTCATGTTAATATGTGTACTGAGATAGCAACTTTAAGAAAATGTCTTAATTCAATTATGAGCAAGATTTTAATTGAGAAGGAGGTTGAAGTCAAAGATGACAGAGGGATCAATTGAAGGTGTAAACGATCTACATAAATACGATAGCGTTGCTCAATGGGTTCGGGTT
>TARA_R100000426_G_scaffold77273_1_pt1 | contig 13835 bp, 21 predicted proteins | sample TARA_R100000426 | Tara Oceans TARA_R100000426 (sample SAMEA2620421) | marine metagenome | biome: marine biome (ENVO:00000447); feature: surface water layer (ENVO:00002042); material: "saline water (ENVO:00002010), including plankton (ENVO:xxxxxxxx)" | depth 5 m
TTTACACCTACCTTGTGTTGCTAACGCCAACACCAACGGTCTCATGGGATTCACCACCTTTATATCGGCGCATTTCCCGTTTGCCAGGAGACTATAGTTGAATTGTATTAGATAGATATTAGCCTGAATAGTTTTTTATTAGTATTATTTATAATATAACATAAAATAAACTCTATTACAACCTTTTTTTAGCCTTTTTTATCATTTAGAACAAAACATGAACAAATGAAAAGACCCTTGCAGACGGGAGTCATACAAGGGCCTCTGTAGTATTAACTATTCAGGATTGATAATATCATGGCTGATAACATTATCATTATTATTTATCCTTTTAGTTGTTGTCTTAAAAGAGATACAACATGTTTAGACTGTATCTCTCTTATTGCTTGAACTATATCATAAAACTCGTTAGCTTTATCATATTGCTTTGCATCACTTAATAAGATATCTGCAAATAGCATTTTAGCTATCATATTGTCCTTTTTACCTGCAAGAGATTGTTTTATTTCTTGCATTAAAGTTCTGATTGCCGGTGATTTAGCTAACCAATGTAGATAGTTTTGCAATTCTTTATCTTCATCATCACGCATTAAATCGTATGGATAAAACCAATCTACTGCTTTTGATTTTGATTTTGATTTCTCTCTCACAGGTTTAAGTCTTAAATGATCCGGGTTCATATTTAACTTGTGACCTTTTACAACTTCAATTTGTCTTTTACCTGGATATGGGTTTTTGCCTAATACAACCCATGCAAACATTTGTAAGCTATGTAGATTACCATATGGGTAATCTTTTTGCTTTTCTGGATTTAGACTCCAGCATCTTATTTGAGGTTTTGCATTAGGTTTAGTTCTTACAACCCATGGACATTTCTCATCGATTGTAACTTCACCAGTTTCAGGATCTCTGGATAACCATTGTGCGATATCTATCGCATTTTCTTTTTCTAAATAATGTTTCATTATTTCTAACCTTTCTGTTTATCGTTCTATTCATATTTGTTCCCCTAAATCGATTGATTATTTGTCCTTGTAGTGTATTAATATTACACTATTTTAATGCCATAGTCAAGCATTATCTTATAGATATTCCTCTTTTTTTAAGAATATCTGTAACTGTATTATGATGTATCTTATACTTTCTTTTAATATCTACAATCTTGCCGTGATAATAAGGCGTAGATTGATATTCTTCGCATAGTGCATCTTTCTTAGCTTTTGGTATCTTGTGTCCAATACATTTCCATTCTTCTGTGCCTGGTTCTGCTAAAATATAGCAGTCAGGATTTACACATAGTTTATTACCGCATGTATTCTTTACTCGCTGGTCTTTTGTAAGTTTATAACCTAACTTATTCTCCATGAATAGTCTGCTTACTAATACCATTTTGTTTTTTATTTCTGGATGTCTGCTCATAGGATATCCTTGGGCATGTTGTGACCCATTCCACATCCAACATCCGCAATCTAATTGTATTACCTTGTCTTTTATTTGTTCATTTATTATACTCATTGTTTTTCCCATTTGTTAAAGAAAGCTACTGCTGAATTTGTAGCTTCTTCATATCTTTTTGGCACATGAAACTTTTTATCTTTCTTTGTGCGTAATGCATGTAATATATTCTTAAACAACTCGCCGTATAAGAATATATTGTATGCGTATTCTTCTTCTTTGTTCATTAAATACTGCCCGTCATTCGGAAATTTTTACACTCTTGCTCAGTTAGTTGCTCTGCTAACTTAGGTCTGCTATCTGCATTGATAACTTGTTTTCCTTTTGACCTTTTGAGTTTGATACCAGTATAGACACCCCAATGTTCTTCTAAGATGTCGTGCCAGTTATGTCTATTATGATTTTCATTTACGATATAACTCTTGTAGGTCTTTTTAGTATGAGCATCTACCATTTCTACTAAGAAGTAATCTCCTGTAATATCGCTTTGAAAAGGCCCTGAGACTTTGCTTAGAACCCAATATCCTTTTAAGTTATTCATCCTTTACCATCCTAATTGTTCAAGCTCTTGTTTATATTCTTCCATCAACTTTCTATCATTATTACTGATAGTATAGTTAGGGTCTTTTGATAGTTCAACCCCCCACTTGTGATAAAGAACATCCATTACCAACTTTCTATTTTTGATAATGTTTAATCTTTGTTCATCAGTCCAGTTCCATTTAGCCATTTTGTTTTCCTTTCATAGTTAATAGTGCGGAGAGAGTATTCTACTCTCTCCTATTAGCACTCGCTAATGTGTTTTTGTATTATCAACTTTAGAACTCATAAGTTCTTCTGTTTTGTTGATTAATAAATTGTAGTAATCTGTTATGTCTTGCTCGTCCTTATCAACATAACATGCTATACTATTATTAGGTAACTGATTATCAGTTTCCCAAAGAACTGTAGTATTATGTTGCTTCCAAACATATTCTTCAAAATCTAATAAAGGGAAGAGCGTCATAAATCCTTTATCAAATAAAAATAGATAGTTCATTGTTTATTCTCCTTCTGAATAGTTAATATATACATATTAACATGATTATTTATCAAAGTCAAGCAAAAAATGAAAAAAAGTGAAAAAAAAGAGCCCATTTCAAAGAAATGAGCCCTCATAGTGGATATTCAGGGAGAAATACGCTTTGAACTTCTGCATGAAGTTAAAAACATAAACTTGAACATATATTTAGTTGTGAGGGACGAGCGCCAACTCTCTGAATGTCCCTCACATCTTAAGGATATATACAATGTGTTGTATATATAAGCTAACCATGTCCATTGTTCAGCTTATAATACTAATATAACACGATATTTGGGTAAAGTCAAGCACTTTTTTCAAAAAAATGCATTTTTTTATGTAATATATGCGACTGCATCCATCTTTTTAGCTAATTCTTCTACATCTTTAGCACCATAATCACCAAACTCACCATTTTTAGGTAGAATAATCTCCCAATAATTGACTTTATCAACTAAGGTTGTAATTAATTGCACATTTGGGGGTATTTTGCTTAAATCTGTTGAACTTGATATAAGAATATGTCCTGATGAATGCTTTAGTGCGCCTTTTCTTATCTTTAATCTGCCAGCGTATCTAAATTTTTCTTTATCTAAAACTTTATACATGAGAGCCTCATACCTAATACTCCCGTTTTTTCTGCTCGTATCGTTTTAGCTTATCACGGGCCCATGCAAGACCAGAAGGCCCACCCCACCCCATATAGGCGTAGTATGCTTTTCCGTATTTCTTGCTGGCTCTTTGGCGCTCATAATCTTTTTCAAAACGAGATAAGAACCCTGCTATCTGGGCAATCTCATCTCTATCAAATTCTTTTCCTGCGGCTATCTTTCTTGCTCTACGAAGACCTGTAGGAGTGCCCCATCTATTTGATGGTGCAACTGTATCATTATAATCTAATGCAGTCTGTGCCGCTTTTCTCATCATTTCATTTGGTCTATATGGCATATTACTTCTTTCTACCTAATCTAATCTTTTCATCTAAAAGACTTTTAGGTATTCTTTTTCCTGCTTGATATAATCTACTTATCTGGGCAGTTACTTGTGCTAATCTTGTTCTTTGTGCTCCTTTGATACCTGATAGATATTTTTTAGGCAATCCAGTTGCTTTATCTTTTGCTACTCGTCTTTGCTTCTTTGCCATTATCGCTTTCTCCTTTTTGCCGCAGAAAGTTTTACATCTGTATCGTGGTTGCCACCTCTTATAAAACTATTTACTCTACCAAAAGCCCATTGAGACATGCTTACTCCTGGACGAGATCCTGCACCAAGATAAGCACCTTGACCTCTACGATAAACTTTAGCTAAGTCTCCGTATGTATATTTTTTAGTTGTCTTTGCTCTTGCTTGTAAAGACTTCTTTACACCTTCAGTTAGTTTAGGAACTTTTTGTTTTGCCATAATCTTACCTCGTAGGTTGTTCTGCCTCGTCAAATAATTCTGCACACTCATCTAATAAGAATGCATACTTTTCTTGTTTTGCTTGAGGCAAATGTCTAAACTCTATAACGAATTGATGTAAGTCATGTAAGTCTATAAAGCCATAATCTTTATATCTATCTAACATGTAATCTAAACGCATTAGAGTATAACTATTCATTGTATTTGCTGTCTGTATCATCTGATTAACTCGCTATCACTGTGCTATCTGAAAAATATCTCCAGTCAGAACCATCATAGTATATAGGAACATTTGCTCTTGACCCGTCTGTAATTAAAGCGATACCGCCTTTTGAAACAAAGCCTCCGGCATCTAAAGCATCTGCTGTTGATTTTGTAATATTACCTATCTTAAAGCCTGCTGTATCGGCTATGCTCATAACTGCATTTACAGTTACCGTATCTGTATTAGCATCTCCAAGAGTAGTATTACCATTTATAGAAACATTGTTACCTATTTGAAATCCGTTAGTTGATTGTGAAGATAAGTTAGTAAAAGAAAACTCTCCGCTTGGATCATATGCTATATTAAGATTACTTAATCCTGCGGCATCTACTTTTAGATAATCTTTCATAGTGTTTGTAGTTGTAGGAGTTATCCTAAAGATTTGATTACCACCACGATTGCTTGAAGTTTGTGCTTCAGTTGTATTCATTGATATCTGTGATGTTGTATCTATATCTCCTGATGAAGTTCCAAATCTTGCTGTGCCAGATATACTTAAAGTTCGCTGGTCAGTTCCTACTGCTGTAGGTGACGCTTCTGTTCCGCCGTGTATTATACCTGAGATTGTAGGATTATGTATATTGAAAGGTTTATCATCACCGTCTGCTAAGTTATCACCAAAGCCTTCTAAGTTTATCATAGGCCATCTGACTTTATCTTCTGGTGATATGATCCTTAGACCTGTTGCAGGTAAGTTTGTATTATTACGATAACTCCAATCACCTATAGATATATCAGTATCTACAGTTACACCTTTTTGTAAATTAAGAGTTGCTTCACCTTCTACCGCTGAAACAGCCCTTGCAGTAGTATGAAATAAGTTACTTGAACCTTCTGCAACATTATCTGTTGTTACATCGACTGCGGCAAAGGCAGAACCTGTATTAACTAATAACTTGCCTGCACCATGTGATCCAGTTACATCTGATAAGTCAAATAAACTATTGTTTGCTAAGTTATCTTCTGTAGCCGCTATAGTAAGTGTATTAGCCGCATCATCATAAGTTAATGTTATGTTTGAGCCGGCGGTTAATAATGCATTTACTCTATCATCTACTCGCTCATTTGTATGATATAGATTAGTTGAACCTTCTGGTAAAACATCTGTATCAACTTGATTGCTTCCTGTGCCAAAGTCTATCTTGGTTGCATCGACACTATCATTTGCCAGTTGTGCTTTTACAACTGATCCATCTGCTGAAACTCCTGGTATAATTATAGTCATAGTTAATAATCCGTATCGTCTTTATTATTTGTTATAAATGTTTTATTGTTATCCCAATATACATTTGCATCATACTCTTTCATATTTAGTGTGATAGTATTATCGGGGTTCAAGACCGTTTGCATGATACGATATAGCTTATTGGTTTGTCCAAATGTCGTATTTGTAAATTTAACGATATCATATACACCTATATCAATTAGACTTGGATCAACTTGAACACTTAATTGACCACTTTGTCTGCTTTGATTTAGTTCTTCATTTAATATTCTTAGCACTCTTTCTTTATTTGTAACTCCTGTAAGAACCACATCATTATTCAATACAAGACCATCACTTGATTGTAATGCTGTGCTTTCTAATACAACGATATCATCTTGGTAGTTAATAGTTCCTGCTTCATTAGGAAATGAGCATCTTAATCTGTTAGTTAAAGTCCTTTTACTTGCTTGAGTAAATGTAATATTACCTATAATATGGTCATCATCTATTGTAATTATACCTGATGTGCTTTCTGGTTTATCTACGATTAGTTTATATTTTTCATTTGTAATTAGACCACCACGACATGTAGATAATAAATCTTCTAAGTTATCAAGCATTCTTGTATCTGTATCTATGACTTCATTTGTAGTATATCTTGTAACTGCCGTGCTATCTGATGCCGTCTTTGCAACTGTCTGGTCGCAGTAATCTTTTACAGTTTTGAAACTTGAACTTGAAGGATTAGCATCTAATAATGTATGGTCTATAGCTTTCCCGTAAAGAGTTGAAGTAAGATAGTCATGGATACATAATGCTGGGTTATCACTGTATGTAAGTGTAGATGATTGATTACTTCCAAGAGCAGGAACTTTCTTTCCTTTCATCTTGTATGTAATTGTCGGGACACCAGAACCAAATAAGTCCTGATCCCATTTTAATACTGTATAAACATATGCTAATTTATTTCCAACTGCACCACTTGGCCAGTTACTTGAAATACTTTGTCCTAATAAAGTTCCGGATACTCTTGCTGATTGTGATCCGTCAAAAAACTTAGTTGCCGCTTTTGCAGAGTAATCTGTTGCTCCTGCTGAGTAATCTATAGTTGCACCATTATCACCAGATGTAGCTACTAACTCATCATTAAAATAAATCTCTTGTAGTCCTTGAACTGGGCCTTCTGCTATAACTTCTACCATATGAAAGTAAGCATTCTTTGTATCACCATCAGTTCCTGATGCTTCAATAAAAACTCTTGCACCTGCTACTCTACGCTCACCATATATAACCGGTATAGGTTCATTAGTTCCTTGCTTTGTAACTAATACTCCTGATATACCAGCAGTAGCGGCTTGTTGTTGTTGTTGTTTTTTCTTTTTTAATGACTTTGCCGCAAAAACGCCTAAAGCTATTGCACCAATAGTAACTGCTGGATTAAAAGTTGTAAAAACTGCTTTTACAAAAGAAAATAAACCACTCAAAAATCCCATTATTCTCTACCCCACTTTACATCTTTATTTACAACACTTGCTTTTTCAAAGAATGTATCTCCAGGAAAGAGTTGCTTTTGTTCTGTATCATTTGTATGACGACCATTTGCTTTATCAAAGTCTGCCCAATGCGAACTTGCTTTTACTTGAATAATTGCTGTGCCTGACTTAAAGTCTTCTGTAATTGTAGGTTGATCCAATCTACCATCGAATACTAATATAGGATCTCCAATGATTTGATAGTCATCACCTATTACAGCTTTTCTAACGATTACTTGTTTGTCCATGTAATCGTTATCTAAGAAATAACTTACAACTGCGGTATCTAACGCACTTAAGGTTATAGTAATACTTTCAATCTTAAGTGTATCTTCTTCTGTGACTTCGCTAATTTGTAATGCACCGCCTGCCGCAAGATAGTTATTACCACCAAACGATATATCTACTTGTGCATCTGTTCCATAATTACCAGAACCAACTGCAAAATCTACAAGATTAACTATATTAAAACTTCTTGTTGCGATTTCAGTAGCGGTTGCGGATACTACACCTCTACTCATCTACCGCCTCCCTAAACTTGAAGGTCATACGATAGATACCTGCGGCATCTACTGTATAATTGAGTGTATTGTCTTCTAAGAATGCTTTTATTAATAGATAGTTTTTGTTGATAGAAAATTTATCTTTATTATTGTTTTTAATGAAGTCACCACCTTGATCCGTTATGAAAGGCGGTTCTACAAGATAAGGAACTCTACCGTAAATATCAGGGCTTGCCGCTCCTGCTCCTACAATCTGATATAACTTTTTACTCATTGCTGAAAAGAAATAAGTTCCATCAGGGATACGAGGCGTGTTAGGTGTATGACCATTTAATATCATTGTATCTGAACCTTTTGCCGCACTATCCATAACTTGTCTTCTTGGCCAATCGTCAATAGTTGTTTGTTCTGATGACCATTTACCATAATGCTGTATTGCTGTAGAAGGGATATACAACTGTAATGGTAAAGTATCTGCTTTGAAACTTTCAAACTTTTCTATGTAATGTTGTGCTTCTGAATATTCCATTGGCGGATATTCGAACTCAAATCTAAATCTATGAGCACCAGTTCCTGTTGTAGTTGTTTTGAAACTTCTTGTTGAACTTGTTAATGAAGGTCTTTCACTTATAATTCTTACAACTGCTGGATCAACTCCTATATTGTTTGCAGGACTTGGCCAGTTTCTTTCAAACCATTCTTTACTATCATCTGATGTTGCAGAAAGAGAATGCGAATGTCCTTTATCAACTAAACTATCTGTCGGGACAGCGAATGCTGTATCAATATATGCACTTGTTAATGCTTTACCTTCGAAGAACTCACTTTCTTTGTCTGTAATATCTACTGTAGCTTTCATACCTTTACCATTGTCTGCCGCTGTATTTGTTCTGAATAAAACTCTTGGCGGTAACTGTGTATTAGTTTGTAATGCTAATTTATTAACGAAAAATAATTCATAATAGTCATCTGTGGTAGGTTGATAATCCCAACCACCTGTTCTTGCCGCTCCTGATCCATCATTAACTGATACAGGTGTAATTGCAGTTACTTGACCAGAAGTTCCTCCACTTGTTGATATAGTTACTGAGAACTTTGCTCTACGCAGGTCAAACCATTTAGTTGATGTTGCAAGATTATCGTGTCCTGTGTATGCTGGATTAACTGAGAAGTCTGATCCATTTACATTTAAGTCATCGTGGTAAAAGTTAAAGTCATAGACATGTAATAGAGTTGCACCATATCTTGCACCGCTGGCAATAGCTGTAGGATCATCTGTCGTGCCTGATGATGTTATGCCAGTTACTCTACTATCACTATTTACATCTAACTCTACTCCAAAGTCATCTGTTCCAATTAATGTAGCACTTGTGGCACTTGCTTCTGCTATATAACCATTAGTATCAAATGCTAAGAAAGGTTTTTGTTTATAAACCACTGTATCTACAGTATAAATTGTTTGAGGTAATATAATAATATCTACATCACCTACAATCTGTGCGGCTGTTCTTGGTCCGTTATCTTGTTCATTTAATGCAATGAAACTTGTGCTACTATTTGACCAAAACGCTGATTGTGACCAGTTGTATAACTCTACAACATCTGCAAATGGTCGAGGATTATTATAACTAACCCCTCTATCCCAGTTTTGAGCCATAATTTGATCCCAATGTGCTATAATCTTATCCGTCAGTTGTTTGACTGTATAACCATTAGGGTTTCTTTGTGAATTGTTTGCTAAGTTTGCCCCATCTAATGCTTGATATAATGCTTCTCTGCTACAGATAAAAGGATATCTGTTTAAGATTGCATCATTATCAAAATTTCCTTTATTAGTATCAGCATATGTTGCCTGATAATGTTTCAAATCGAATGCCATTGTTTCTCCTTTAACCTAACGGTCCAGCTTCGCCTCTTCGATTATAGGCATCTTGGACTACGCCGGTTATAATATTTTTATTGTCTAATAAGAACTCTACGCCTTGCTGAGTATCAATAGCTTGTATCTGGAATGTAACATTTAATGGTTGTTGATTTACCATTGCTATTTCTTCATTTGCTACAACTCGACCTGATGTATTAGGGACAAAGAGTTCCGGGCCTCTTTCACCTACGACATAAGGAGTGTTTGCTCTTGCAGGGCCACCATCTGCTAAGAAGCCTCCTATTAATCCACCTATACCTACTAATGCACCAAGCGGACCTAATCCACCTAATAATGCACCAAAGCCTCCAGCGCCTGCTCCAGCACCTGTGACTCCCATGATTGCGCCTTGAATATTTCTAATTAATGGTGAGACGATAAAGTTTTGTATTAATGCATTTACAATTTGTTTTACAACTGATAATGCAATATCTTGTAAGCCTTCGAACCCATCTTTTAGACCTAATACAACATCAGTCATTGTAGATGAGATAGTCATACCCATACTTCCAAATGCATCTGATATTTGTTGTGCCGCCATAACGCCTCTACCAGTCATTGTGTCGCCCATCTCTATACCAAATGCTTCTGCTCGTCTTATGTATTCTTCTAATGTAATATTACCTTGTTTGAATGAATGGTCAAGACCTCTATGAGCGGCAATATTTCTTTTTGTAATTCTTTCTAATTTTTGTTCTTCTTTTGCTAAGTCACTTAGTATTTTTACAGCTTCATCTACATTTTGCAACCCATCATCAGTCAATCCTCCTGGTGCTACTATTCCTTGAATGTTCATAGCCATCATTTTCATGTTTGCTACTGTATCTTCTGCGGCTTTCTTAGATTTCTCTTCCATGCCTTTCATCATTAAGTCAAATTCTTCAAGGACTTCTCTACGCATATCAGGAACAATAGATCCACCGACAACCTTTTGATACATGTCTGAGAAAAAGCCTTTTACACCTTCTGTGGCTTCTAATGCTTTGTTCTTCATGTTATCTGCCATGCCAGTTACACTATCTGTAACATCGCTTGCCATGTCTGATACTTTGTCTTTAACTCCGCCTGTAATACTTGAAATAGCTTCGCCTACTTCTTTTACACCATCGATAAAGCCTTTAATTTTTTCTACGATTACTTCGATTGCATTTGCTACAGCTTCAATAGTTGTTTTGAATACTGGTAATGCTTTTTCATAGATAGGCCCTAATGCTTCTAATAGAGTTATAAGTCCATCTGCTAATAAACCAATGATAGGGAATACGACATCTGTTAAGACAACTCCTATAGCTTCGAATATAGGTTGTGCCGCCGCAAATCCTTTTTGAACTTTCTCAATGATAGGCGGTAATGCCGCTAATGCATTCTCTGCCAGTTGAACTAATAATGGTAGTAACGGAGTAATAGCTTCCGTCATAACTTTACCAAGAACTTGTCTAATTCTTTCCATTGTATCGCCAAATACTTCTGCATTCTTTGCCGCGTCAAGCGGGACAATGTTTGTATTTGCCGCTACATCTTTAAGTGCTTCTTCTACACTTGTTCCGTTTGTTGCTAAGTCTTGGAAGATACCTACAATCTTTGGACCAACTCTTTGTCCTAATATTTTTGATGCTTCATCTATTGATAGCGTTCCATCTTGGACTGCTGATGCTACACTTTCAAATAGTTCTGGTGCAGTTTTCAAATCACCGTTCGCATCCATTACGCTGTCGCCTAACTTACCCATAATCTCAGCATATGCCTTATTACCTTTGGCACCTTCTGCTAATCTTAGTTGTAAGTTGTTGAATGCTCTATCTGCCTCTTGTGCTGATAGACCACCTTCTGCTAATAGTTGTGAAGCTACTTGAAATCCTGCAAAGCCTTCTTCTGTAGCGGCTCCCACTGCTCTGGCTCGCTTTGCTAAGTCATCCATCTCTGCAATTCTATCATTGATTGCAGTAATACCTTTGAATACAGCAAAACCTGCCGCCGCTACACCAAGAGCGGCTTTTATTTTGCCACCCATGTTTGTAAAGCCACCGCCTGTAGTTGCCGCGGCACTTGTTACTCCGGCTAATTTACCTTGAATACTACCTAACGGACCGCTTGCCTGGTCTGTAGCTGAGATTATTAGATTTATGTCGCTCATTCTTTTGCTCTCTCCTTAGTAATTCAAAGTATGCACCCCAATATGTAATTTCTTGGACGCTGAATTGCATCACTTCTTCTACGCTTTTACCTAACTCTTTTGCGAGGAAGAAGATGAACCGGAGCTCTGCGTCCTTTTGGAGTTTCCCACTGGGTCTCCACCATTTGCTTCAGCTACTTTATCGCTTTCGCCCATAGCTGTTACAATTTTAAGGATTACATTAGGATCCACTTGGTTCATTAATACTGGTTTTTCCATCTTTGAAAACATTTTGTTTCCATTTTCATCTAATGCACGGATCAGTAACATCTCTACAAGAGCGTCTGCTGATTTACCTGCATTTTGTAACTCAATTACTGCACTTTGAGAAGCGAAGTTTAGTCCTCCTACTTTCCAATATACAGTTGTATCCCATTCTGGCACTTCAAAACTTTCCATGCCTTTGTTTGAGATTTCTGCAAAGTGTAACTTTGCTTTACTTAAAACTTTACTCATTTGAATAGTCCTCTTTTCTTTATTTTATATTTTCCAGCTTTAGCGAATTGTTGAACACGCTGTATTGCTGGTGTAGTCATACCATTAGGTGCTTGGTCTGAATGACCTTTGTTTAATGGTTCAATATAAGGGACAGCATTACTAATAATATTAGTATCACCGCCCCTTACAATTTGCCATCCGCTTTGGGCTCTGCCTGTATCTACGGGAGTAAGTTGTCTTACTTCCTGAAATAAGTCATCAGTAACCTCATTCAGCACTTTTTTGAATGCTTTCTTAAGATCCACCTTGCCCTTAACGAATACCTTCATCTTAGTTTCCGTTATATGAACTTGTTCCAAAGTCTTGTGCTAATGCAGTAGTTCCAGTAACTGAAACTGTAGCTTCAACCATACCATCTACTGAAGATGATATGCTTCTGCTTGTGATTAGACACTTACCTCTGTAACCTAACTCATATTGGCTGTCGCCTGCTGGCCAGAACACGATTTCAACTTCAGAAGTTCCTGGAGTTAAGTCCGCATCACCGGTTGCGCCTGCGCCTGAACTTTCATCTGCATTGGCTGATGAGTTTTCATTCACTGTCCAAAAGACATCGATTGAACCCGACCATGATTTGAAAGTAGCTTTATTTGTTCTGAACGCTACACCACCTGTATTCATAGTTGTAGCATCGATAACTTCCTGAGTTTCCTCTAAAGAAAAGCTACGAATAGATGCTACCGCTATATTATTCATATACACGATGCCTTGCGATCCAGAGTAGATATTTAATGCCATTGCTGGTCTCCTCTATGTTAAGTGTTGCCTTTGTTGTAAGTATATTGAACACTTACACTCATTGTTTGTCTTATTGTAGGATATGCAGTTTCCTGTATATCCCCTACGCTTACTAATTCAGTTAGTTGAGCATTTCCATCTCGGGTTCTATCTGCTTCCAGCTTTTCTTCAATAGCTTCGATGATATTGGACATCTGTGTTTGAACATCTGTCGTTTTCTTCTTGCCATCGATATGAACTGTAATGTCGATAGATAGAGTTGATAATCTCCATTCTCTTGCAATGTCTTCTTTAGTTTCATCAGTGATTTCTACACCGACAAAAGGATAAGCCGTTCTTGCAAGCCTTTGAAAATCTTCTGGCTTAGTAGAAACTTTACCAAGACGAGGTGATTTAATAGTTTTTAGTTTCGCTACGATATCATCTAAGATTAATTTTCGCTTACTATCTGCCATTATCTATATAACCTTTCCTTGATATATTCTATTTCGCCGGACTCATATGAACCATCGCCATCAGTATCATAGGAAATCCCTGCGGCAAGAACCGCAGAGAATTCTTCTGAATATCTTTCTCTATAGAAAGACATTTGACGCTGAAAAGTATCATTGTCCTGAAAATTAGAAAGTCTCGGTAGAATGTAATATGCTAAAGCATGATAAATTGTTGCTCTCTTCCACTCTGACGCATTTAGTTTGGCAATCTCAAAGGTTGCTGGATCATGTGATAGATTCCACCAATCGCTTTTGATACGCCTTTGTATATCACCTGTTGAACGAAGTAATTCTTCATCAAAGGTCTCTACACCATGGTCAAAGATGTCTGGAACAATCTTTACCAAATCTTCATCTGTTGCATATGCACTCATTACCTTCTCCTAACTATTATATATTAGCTCTCGTTGATTATAAGAACTGAACGATTGGCATCGATAGCACCTGCGGCTGCATGTAGAGATGCTACGCAATCTACACCAACTGCTTCTGCTCTACGAGCCACTTCGATATCAACATTTTTCTGCATTGCGATACGATATGCATCTGCACCGAATACGCATGCCTTAACATTGTGTGAAGATA
>TARA_R100000426_G_scaffold667_4_pt1 | contig 13806 bp, 15 predicted proteins | sample TARA_R100000426 | Tara Oceans TARA_R100000426 (sample SAMEA2620421) | marine metagenome | biome: marine biome (ENVO:00000447); feature: surface water layer (ENVO:00002042); material: "saline water (ENVO:00002010), including plankton (ENVO:xxxxxxxx)" | depth 5 m
ACTCTTGAGTCCTGACCAGTCCGGAGTCCATCAGGAGAGATGCAAAGTTGCCGGCCGCGGAGAGGATCTGGACCTCGGCAAACGGTGATCCGGTGAGTTCGACGTTTGAGATTGTGCTAGACGAGACCTGAATCTTCCCCTTGCCTCCGGTGACTCTCAGAGTCGTGATGACGCTCGAAGAACCGAAAACGACCGCATCGGTCGAAGCCTTGGTCCTCGAGATGTGAGCGGTCGTATAGGTCCCGTTGAGATTGACCTTTCCGAACTCGGTCGAGACAAATAGATCGGTCGCAGATGCCGCGATGGGGGAACTGCTGGTCCCGAGCGATCCGGTGAAGCCCTCTAGCACCTTGATCTTTGACACCCCAGTGATCGAGGTCCCCGTGATGGTTTGGGAGCCAGTGTTGAAGATGACGGTATCCCCTGATCCAGGGACGACCCCTCCGGACCAGTTGCCCGCGGTCTTCCAGTCAGCGCTCGTCGATCCATTCCAAGTATAGGTCGGCATAGGTTTCTATTCGGATCACGTGAGAGAGAAGGTTGTCATGTCAATAAAATCGAACATACCAGATCCGATAGAGACCTCGACATCCCCCCCCCCTGGAGGAAGCCCCCTAAAAGCGAAGACGAAATCTCCAGAACCGGCATTCCCGTAAAGACATCCGATCTGGGGTCCATCCGGGTAGAAGACGGTCGGCTCCCCCCCGTACTTCATATCTTGAAGAGTGAACGATACAGAAGCCGAACATTCTCCCCATTGGATACAAGGAGCCTGCCCAACCATCTGTACTGCCGCGATATCGTAGGGAGCGAAGGCGGCCCCGGGCCAAGAGACAATTCCTCCAGTCGTGTTGGGCGAGAAGATCTGATCCGAGACCGATATCGGATTTTGTACCATGGAGTTGTTTACGTTCTTGTTGACGGTCTCGGAGTCATAATTTAGAGGAGTGCAGGATTGTTGAAGCCGGGGATTGCCGAAGGGATCGCAATTGGTACATGAGGAAAGGTTGGCGTTCAGATTAGTGCTGATATTCTTGTTCAGTCTGACGGCCCCCCTATAATCTTCGTCTTCATCTGGAGGACTGAATCCTTGCACAGCGTTGCTATGTGCAAAAACTACACCAGTAGTAGGGTATTCAACCTTCAAGTTTGCGGTGACGTTGTTCCCTTGTTGATCGGTGTAGTTGTACGAAGTCCCTGATCCATTCCATGTGTCGCTAGAGGTCGAGGTTCTTGTATAAAACATCTCTCCAGTGCTGGGACCCAAAGGTCCAGGATCAGCGTCAGAATATCCAGTCACCGTCTTGGTGTAGGTGCTCGTCGCGTCAAGATCGATACTGACGAAGTCGTTCACAAACTGTCTCGGCTGAACTTGTATATCGTGAGTTGCCTTGTGTCTAATGGTAATCGTGTTCGGGAAGGTATGTGTGAAGTCGAACCATTCTTCGTGAGTGAAATTCAATGGATCTATTGCAACAATCTTTTCGGGCAGATTTGCGGAGACCTTGGGATATATCTCCCAGTTGAAAGTCTCGCCATCGTTTCGAGTGACGGTTGTCGAGACCGCCGGAGTTGCATGATACTGATCATTCACAAACGCGAATCCGCGCCTGTCGTACCAATAAGTGCCGGGAACTCCGGCGTTTGTCTGCGACTCGATCTTGTTGAAAAGTATTCGATTTTCGGACAATGCCAATACGTCCGACAATCTGACTACTCGAGACGTCGTCTTGGGTTCCATGCCTCGACGAACTAAGGTGTCGGCTCGCAAAAGAAGAGTGTGATCTGAGAAACTTGTGACTCCGTCTTTCAAGCATTTCGTACCGGTACCGCTATTTCCATTAGGAGGGAACACCATCGCGATTCCCGACGTCGAATTGTAGGTAATGTCAGCGGTCGCGTTTGTGTTGGTTGCTCCCGTGACGTAATCAAACATCAACGTCGATTCGCTTAGAGTTGTATCTTCGAGGTTGAGCCAAAAAGAATATGTCCCCGAAAGACTTTTCTCCCCAGACTGGATAGTCACGACAGGAAAAAGTTCGAGATAAAACGGGTTGTCATCGGTCCCGCAACAGCACATCCTTTTTTTGTTGACGGTCAAGTGCAAGACCCGTCGATAGCGTTTTCGGCCTGGAAGAGATAGAGTGTCTTTCCCTGATCGTCACGATAGGATCGCATGAAGACGAGAGAGTCGTCCGCGATCGCTTGGACCGACATCCCAGAAGGGAAGTCCGCCGCAGAAAGATCGACTCCAGGTTTCATCGTGTTCGCGGTGTTGTTGGTTTCCATGATGTTATAGGCTTTGTCAGAAATCCCCCCAGTCAGATCCGCGAAGTTGTAATTTTTGGATGAACTGGTGAAGTCTTGGGCTATTTGTTCGGTGAAGTTGTATTCGAAACGGTTGGACTCCCCAGAGATAGCCGTCGAACTGTCAATCTTTGCGACAAAAACGCGAGCCCCGACAGACGGTCTAGTTCCATCGAGTGAGGGCTTTTTCTTGCCTCCGCCGTTCCCAGACTCGAAAGCCTCCAGCATCTCCATAAGTCGTTCGAAAAGATCCGGACTGAACTTACCGAGCCCTTGTGTGATTTTGGGATACTCTCTCATCAGACAGGATCCGGAAGTCCTAAAAGACGGAACTCAATCACATCAGGAAAAGGGTCTTTCATCATCACAGTATCAGCGATAAAATGCTTCTCGCCGGCCGGACTATTCGGATCTTCTTTTAAGATGACATCTCCATTTTGATCACGTTGGGGGGCCTGACGTTGATGAAAAAACTGATCCCAAACGAAAGTAAAAGAAGCGTTATACGAGTTGATTCCGTCTCGGGTAAGACTCATCCCAGTGTAGAGAAGTCTTCCTGGTTCAGCACCTAGATAACTCGTGAGGTTGCGTTTACCGACAGCCGAAAGGGAATCCAGATTCGGAACATCTTGAAAACTTTCGTATCGAACTTGGATCTCGAGATCTTGCTGGATAATAAACGCAGTGACGGGTTCGCCGGCGTTGTCCGTTGGTGTCCCTCCAATATCCGTGAATTGATCGGGCGGAAACGTGAAGTCGCTGGCCCTAAAAAGATCAAAAGCGATCGGGCGTTGTGATATGTTGAAGGCGACAAAACTTGGCGCGCTTGGATCGTCCGTCGTATCGTCAGACCCGACCGTCTCGAGGCCGTACTTGAAGGAGACGAGGTATTGGATTTGCTTGTCGCCTTGGGTCCGGACCGAGACCGAGAGAGGGATCAGATCCTGTAAGACGGGATCGATATCAGGAGCATACAGTCGGACCCCAGTCGATCGGATGACTTGAGCCATACTCGGTTGAGTTGTGACAGTCGAGTCGTTCTCAACGACCAAGAACTCCCGAGTTCCGCTTCGGCCGTCGGTCCCTTGGTCAAATCCGCGACTCTGTTCGAAAGCCTCTAAGGTCATGTGAAGGACTCCAGTCTTGTAAGCATTTCCTTAAACATTCCGCCGGTGTTCTTTGCGATTTCTTGCAAGTTGTCCGAGTCCTTCTTGGCCGCGGTTGGGTCAACCTTAACCATACCAAGAGCGGTTTGAATGCCTTCGGTAAATCCTGAGACCTGCTCTCCCGCGGCCGCTTTCGGCGGCTCAGTCGTAAGGCCGAAGGGAAGAAACCTTTGTGCTCCGAGGATGGCTTCCAATTCGTCTCTCAATCTCTGGAGCGATGGACTGACCTGTTCGACCGCAGCGATCGGACTTCGACCGTCGAAGATCTGCTCCATCTCGGATTTAGTCAAGAACTTGGACATGACTCCCTTCCCAGCGAGTCCGTCCATCTGGACTTGATCTCCCCCGCCGGGAGCCGGAGTAGTTGTTATTGCCTTGCTGAGAGGGTCGAGAGCCGCGGAAAGTTTGAGAATCATTTCTTGGAGTTTTTCAGTTCTCGTGAAGCCTGTAGTCAGAGCCCCGGCCCGCTTGAACTCCTTCCCCAAGTCGAATCCAAAATCGATATTTTCGAGACCAAACTTCTGACGACCCATACCGGTCATTTGAAAAACTGCGTTAAATGCTGAACGAACTGCGAGGAGTTTGTCGATGACATCGATCGTCCCGGTAGCCATCAGACCGATGGATTCGGCAATAACAAGGAAGGTTCGAGCGACCTCTTTTCCGATGGTATTTAGATCCCCGAACTCGCCCTTCATGTCTCCGATGACTTCGTTCAAGGTTTGGAAGGTGAGCGTGAGTTCCTCGAAGAAGCCGACCCCAAACTGCTCAAAGGTCTCTCCGAGTTTGATACGAAGCCCCTCGAAAGCCGAGCCAGCCTTGACCGCCGACCCAGTGACCCCAGAGAGAAGAGTCTCGGCCATCTTGTCGGACATGCCTTCGACGTTTCTCATCTCCTCCGTGAGAGACTTTAGGGTCCCCATCTGCCCAGTCAAGGCGACCGCGGCCGTACCTGCTCGAGCGTCGAGATCCTTCATGGTGTCGACGACGGCTTGGACGCCTTCGGTGTTGAGGGTTTCGAGTGCTTGGGTCAAGCCTCCCGCGCCGGCGACATCTTCGCCCATCTTGACCAAAACCATCCGGAGACCAGTACCCGCGAGCGATCCCTTCAGGCCGGCATTCGAGAGGACTCCTAGAGCCGCGGCCGTTTCTTCCAGGGAGACTCCCATCGCCGAAGCGACTGGTCCGGCGAACTTGAAAGCCTCCCCCATGCCTTCGACAGAAGTGTTGGACTTGGAAGCCGCGGCCGCTAGGACATCCGCGACCCGTCCGGATTCGCTCGCTTCGAGTCCGAATCCTCGTAGAACGCTGGCGGTGATGTCGGCCGCTTGAGCGAGATCGAGTTGACCCGCCGCAGCAAGACTCAAGACTTTCGGGAGAGCCTTGTGAACTTCTCCGACGTCGAATCCGGCTTGGGCTAGGAAGCCCATCGCTTGCGCCGCTTCTCTCGCGGTGAAGGCGGTCGTCGATCCCAGTTCCTTCGCGAGATCACTCAGGCTTTGGAACTCGACGCCGGTCGCTCCGCTGATCGCCTTGACCCGGAGCATTGAGGTTTCGAAGTCCGCGAACACTCTGATCGAGTCCGCGATCGCGATAGTCGCCGCAGTTCCTACAGCAGCGAAGCCTCGAGCCATCGCTCCGGTCGCTCCGACGACCATACCCCGAGCCCGCCTGGTCGACTTCTCGAAGTTTCGGAGAGATCTCTGGGCTTTGGACATCCCTCTCTGAAAGCCCTCGACCCGAGCCCCGATGGCGATATGTAAAGCCTTGACAGTAGCCATCAGTTCCCTTTGTTCTGGATCTTCATCAGAGCGAACATTTGTTCCTTCATCTGTTCGGCATCTGTCGCCTTATCCGGCTTGTCCATGAATGGCATAAAGTCCGCCGGCTTGAATGCCTGGGTCCGCTTGCCTCGGTTCGCGTTGGCGATCAGAGACGACTGGATCGCTTGGTTGATGTCGTCCCGCTCAGGACCGATCGGAGAGATCCGGTCGTATGCCATCCATCCGGCAAGTTCTAGGGAGGACATCTCCCGTTTTATCTGGGCGACCGTCTTCCCAAGTGCTAGGGCGAGACGGAAAAGAAACCGGGTTAGAGGTCGCCCCCGGATTCCCCCTCGAGCGTCTCGATGTCGCCGGAGGTGAAGCCGTTCAAAGCCGCCGAGACTCCGAAGACCCGATCCATGGCCGCCGCGGACTTTTTGCCCAGAGCCTCGATGTCTGCGTCTTGGAAGAGCCGCTCTCCTTTCTCATCGCAAGCCGTCAAGACGACCAGACGAGCCCGAAGGTTTACAAGATTCCGACGCTTGCCTCCAGAGACGGAAGCCTCGAAGGCGTCCCGCTCGGCCGCGGTCAGGATGCGAACGAATAAGTCTCCGCCCCATTGAGGGACGGAGATCTTTTCGAGGTGAAGGTCGTCGGACCCGAGAATATCGAGCCGGTTCAGTATTGCCATGTTCCCTCCTTATGGGTTTAGCCTGAGGTGTGAGTGACGTTGCCGGAGACCTTGAAGACGATCGAAGCCCGGTTGATCTCGTCCATGTTGACCGAGACGGAGAAGGATCGGACGAAAGCATCGAAGGAGAATTTGTCACCGTCCGAGAGCGTGAGTTCGATAGCCTCGGCGGTTGCTGATCCAGCCTCGAAGGACTCCAGGACGTCTTGCTGGCCGGCATCGGTCGCGTCGTCCAGTTGTACCTCGATTGTCAGTTCTCCGCCATCGCCAAAACCAGGGATGAAAGTTCGAAGCGTTGAGGTCGAAAGATTGGTCGTATCAACCATCGTCCGTTCCATAGACGGTCCGTCGATGGACAGGATTTGTCCGATCGTGACCGTGTCAATTTTGAGTACTGCGCCTTGTCCGAGGAATGCTGTCATCCGGGGAAGTCCGTTTCGTTAGATCGGTAAGAGAAAAGGAAAGAGAGTTGTCGGATGAAGACTCCGACCCGACCCCCATCAACAGGGCTCGCATAATCTGTTCGGTCATTGGTGTGAGTACAGCCCAAGATCTGGACAGAAGCGATCCCGTCGCCGTCTGGGATAAGCCGATTCTCCCTGCGGCCCGAAAGAGCCTGGCGGACCCGTTCGGCCAGATCCGTCGCGGTCCCGTAGTCTTCCGCCATGCAGTAGATGTCGAAGTCGACCGAGACAATGTCCGATGCCCCGGTCAGAGTCGAGTACGGACGAGACGACCCAATCTCGTACATGATAGCCGGCAGGGCTTGTTCCTGATCCAAAGCCAGAGGCGCGACCCGAGTTGAGACGATCGCCGAGACTTCGGAGTCGACCTGGAGGATGCGGAAGAGAGCCCGCTCGGCTTGAGAGATGACAGCCATTAGGCGACCCCCCTTGTCTTTTCGAGTTTGCGGAGCCGGCGTTGCAGTGACTTAAGCATTCGATCACCCAGTCGCTTGTCCAGTCCTCGAAGATGCCTCTCAGCGGTCCGAGTCAAGAATCGATCTCCCCGTGTTCCTGGAACTTTGACAGAATATCTGGTTCCGTTTCGACCTCTGATCCGCATGAAGAAGGGTCGCCGGCCGAACTCGATGATGTGAGCGAGGTTCTTCCGAGAGTTGAATCCGCGGTATCGGCCGGAGGCCTTGCCCTTGATCGCGACCCCGACCCGACCGATCAATTCGCCCTTCTGCTTTCGGACGGTCCGGTCGATCTGAGCCTTGAGCGCCCCTTCGTCTCGAGAGGCGAGAGACCTGGCGGTCTGTTCCATGTCCTTTGTTTCTTTGGTGATGGCGGCCCGACGGATCTTGTCCGCTTCTTCCTTCCCAAGTTCCGAAAGAGCCCGCTGGAAGGCCGCGGCGCCTTCAAGTTGGATTTGAACGTTCAGATCTGAAACTCCCATCAGACCATCTCCCTCGCTTGGATCTCGATCATCTGATCGATCTCGCGGCGGTTCAGGAACTCGACGACCTCGAAGGTTCGGGAGTCATGCACCAGGCGAGACGTCGCGGAGACGTTCGAGGTGTATCTCATGGTGATCTTGTGAGTAATCCGAGCCTTCGTCTGATCGGCGTTCTGGAGTTCTGTTCCCCGTACCGGATCGATCGAAGCAAAGACGGTCTCCGCGGTCGAGAAGGACGCGGACCTTCCGCCGAAGTTGTCGACGCTCATCGATGGATTCTGGATCGCGACTCGGTGTCTGAGAAGCCCAGCCCGCATTAGAAATACTCCGCGACCCGATACTGGAGGATCAGACGCTCAACACCCATCGGGACCGGAGCGAAGGTATTCCCCTTCGGATCGACTGCTTCACGATGCTCGTAGTAGTGAGCCGCCAACATGAGGACCGCTTGGATCAGAGGTTCAGGAACATCGGTAGAGGCAGTCCCGTAGCCAGCGACCGCGGTAATCGTGACCGCTTGCTCTTGATCCAGAGTCGACGGCCATTCTTGGCCCGACTTGAGATAGATCCTTCCAGGGTCTCGAATCGTGTCGACCCCGTAGACGCTGGTCGCGAGAGTCTGAGAAGCCCCGTCGGCGTCCAAGTATGCGATCGACGTCACGGATCCCAGAGGCGAGACTGGAGAGTAAATGACGTCCCCGTGAGGGAACATATCGAAAGAGAAGGTGTATGTCGCGTTGATCAGTTGCCGGCGAGTCTCGTTCTCGACGTAGTTGGTCGCTCTGGTGATCAGGGACGCGATCACGGCGTCCTCGTCGGAGTGAGTGACCCTCATCCAGAGTTTGGCGTCTGAGGTCGCGACGACAGCCGCGGCGGGTCCGGTCGTGATTTTGAGTCCGTAGTCGTGTGAGTTCATGCGGTCCTCCCCCTTCTATTCGGCATCAATAAAAAAAAACCCTCCGAAGAGGGGCGGGGAGGGGCGGGAGGGTGAAGGATTAGCAGTAGAGGGAAGCGATCATCGATCGACGCTTCTCGGATTTGATCTGCCATTCGCTCTTGGGGGCTCTGACCTCGGTACAAATACTGCCGCGATAATCGGTCAGGGTCGGCTTGTAGCATCCGAAAGGTTTGAACGCTTCGGTCCCATCTACAAAAGAGATCCGTCGGTTTGAAAGACTTCCGTCTTGATTCCGGATGGTGACAGTCTTGTCAGTCCGTCGGACAATTTCCAGAGATTCGCTCTCGCCTTTTTTGTTGACGACTTGGAATCTTTGACCGATCTCGAATTGAGCCCATGATTTGTTTGGATCTTGCATTTTTAGGTTCCTTTCTGGCTTCGTTGCCATGCCCTAAGTATATCGGTACTTTCTTAGTCTGTCAACAGTCTTAGAAGAAAAAAGTGAAAAAAAAAGAGACCCCTCCGAAAAGGGGTCTCCTGATGCCGTTAGGCGGGATTTTGGCTTATGAAGAAGCCATGGTGATGACCTTACAGGCCGCGGTGTTGAGGAGTTCGCCGTCGTTGAACGCCATGCCTCGGACCCCGACTTGGCCGGAAGCCGCGAAGAGTTCGTCGAGACGGGTGAACTCGAAGCCGCCGAAGTCGACGATCTGATAGTAGGAAGTGTCACCAAAAAGGATCGGCTTCTTGGTTGCTGCCAGTGCGTCGACATTGTCCGACTCGTATACCGGTTTCCCGAGCAAGGTGTCAGGAGCGGCGCCGAGACCAGGCGTCCAGAGGTAATTCAAGGATCCCGAAGTCGTGACGGGGTTCTTGAGTTGACGAATCGCCTTTGCTGCTTCTGGGGAGATGATCCAGTTCGCAGTCGGAGCCGAGCGGTACTGGACTGCGACGGAGTAGAAGAGATCGATAATCTCGTCGCCGGTGACAGCCGTAGCGGATGCCGCGGTAAGTCCCGAAGTCGCGTTGTCGAAGATGCCCCGAGGAGCGTTCGAGTTGTCGCCAACCAAGAAGCCAGTGAGTTCAGCCGTCGCGAATGAACGTGCGAAGGAAGAAGCGATGTACTGCTCGAGTTGAGCGGCCGAGAAGGTTCCGGTGTAGTTGAGGAGTTCTTCCGAGACCTTCATGATCCGAGCCAGACGGACAGGGTTAAAAGTGACCTGTCCGAAGGAGTGATCGCTCTCGTCGATTGAAGCACCTTCAGCGCCGTATGCGGCGGTTCCGATGCTGGACTCGGTCGCGAATGCAGTCTTCTGAGAGACCTCGACGACCGTACCAATCTGACGCATGAAGTTTGCTTCTTCGCGGAGTTGGCTGATTTGCTGGGAGACTTGGGTTGTTGCCAAGTTGCCGCCAGCACCAGCCGAGCCGATGGAGAGAGCCCGAAGTTCGCGGTCGGAGAGACGTTCTCCGCATACGTTCTTCAGGAAGGCGTCTCGATACTCTTCCGAGTCGATGGTGACAGCGCGCTCTTCGACTTCTGGGGTGAGGTCGACGTTCGCCATCTCGGCTTCTCGAGATGCGGTTCGTTCTTCCAGGTCGATACGAGTTTCGAGACCGCGGATTTCGGCTTCGATCTTCTCGAATTTTTCGGTCTGGTCAGCGTTAAGGTTGGCGGAGCCGTCGTTCTGAGCGGCGTCCAAGATCGAGCGCTGTTCCATGATCAGAGCGGCGCGCTTCTCTTTGAGTTCGTGAATCTTCATTTGTGAAGTTCCTTAGGTTAGATAGTCAAAAAAAGAAACAGGCCGCGACGATCGACGGATCGGGTTGGTCTGAGATGTTTAGGCCGGACGATCGACGGATCCCGCTGACGGTTGCCAGACCTAGAAGACCTGAGCCGAGCGAGAGCCCAGCCCAAGCCCGGAGGGTCGAGATTCTGTTCGGTCATCCCTCGTTCATGAGGACGCGAAGTCTGGCGATCTCGACGGACATCCCGCGATCTCGGCGACAGTGTTCCCGATTGAATCGACGCACCGCGACCGAGGTATCCTCGTATGCGGGGAAAGAGACGACTGAAACGTCGAAAAGATCGAGGTCATTGATCTCTCGAATCGCCTGGCCCTCGTCTTCTTTCCATTGATCGTCTCGGACGACGAAGCCGAAGGACATGGAATCCAGATCTCCTCGACGGATGCTCTCGATGGTGTCACGGCCGACGCTGGTGTCGGGAGGATCGATCTCGACTCGGAGACCGACTTCGTCAACCAGCATTCGGAGAGTCCCAGACTTGGACCGGCCGAGAATCATCTTGGGATCATGATCGACCAGAGCCCGGACATCATGCTCCTCGACCAGAGCCCGATCGAAGGCGCCCGGCTTGATGATCTCTTTAAACTGGCCCAGATCTCGAGACTCAGAATCGAAGACCGAGGCATAGCCGACGATGGTCGGAAGTTCCGATTCGTCATCGACGACAATCGCCCGAGAGGTCCGGACTTCCAGGGTCTTAGGGTTTGCTTTGCGGTTGTATCCCATGTCTCCCCCAGACTCTCCGGTGAGTGATTCGTATTCCCCGTGTGTCGAGCATGGCATGAAGATAGTTTCGCCGTCGACGGTCATCTGGTGAGATCCCTCGCATCCCAGAGCCTCCGCTCGATCGTTCGCTTCTTCTTCGGTCGTGTATTGGTCGGTCCCGACCCGTGCGCGTTGTTCGTCCATGTCTTCGCCTTTCGTGCTAAGAGGATGTTCCTCGGGGAGGAGGTCTGTATCGTGTTTGCCCGATCGGAAGCGAAGATTCCGCAGGGCGTAGAGAAAAGAATTGACTCGGGCGTATGCCCATTGTTCGGGTGAAGTGACAGTCGGCCGGACTGACTCGGGATTGGTCTTGTAAGCCCCGACTCCGCGGTCGAAGACCTTCTCGAGGGTTGCAAGCGTTGTCTGCTTCCGCGGATCATCTCCGACGTCTTCTTTGTGTTCTTCGAGTTTGTTTTCGAGACCCTTCTCAATCGCCGGCGTAAGTTGACGCTCCTCGAGTTTGACCTTCATCTCGTCGAGGATATCGATCATTCGATCCGCGCCCAAGACTCCGACGGTTCCCCATTTGACTTGGGCGACGATGCCGGCGATGTTCGAGAGGTTCGGGGATAGGTCTTCGTCTCTGAACTGAGATCCATCTTCGAAATGCCGAGCGGCCCAAGCCTCTCTCTCTCGGATCCAGTCCAAGACCATCTCCGACTCGACTCCTCGGTTGGCCCGCTTCCAGATCTCGAAGGCGTCGTTCCCGCGGATGTTCCCGCCGGCGTCCCAGATCTCAGGAAAGTCCTCTTTCAGATCTCGAGCGTACTGGTGAGGGAAGACGTCGAAGTTCGAGTTGTCCAGAGAGACCTCGAGATCGTCGCCGCTTTTGGGAAAGTCGGTCGCCATCAGCGGACCGCCTCGATCCAAGATTTGTCCCCGGTCCGGTACGGATTGTGTCTGATGTCGGTCCGGACTGGATAGTCGCTTCCATCGGTCTCGGTCACGGTATCGCCTTGGAGGATGAAGGACTCGCCCAGAGCGACGACCTTGTCGGAAAGACTGTTCCGAGAGTCTTCTGGGGATCGCCATTGGATCTCCTCGACCCCGGCCGCTCGAAAAAGTTCCAGGACGATCGCACCTTCGGCCCGACGGAGTTCGTCGTCCAAGATGTCCGCGGTGTGTCTGGTCTTCCAGCCGGCGACTGTGTTGGCGATATTGCCAGAGCCGCGAAGAGCCGCGAGAGATCTCTGGGACCTACGAGTCGCGAATCGTCGAGCCAAGTCCTCGAGGATTCCCTCTGGGAGTTGGATCCGCTCTTCGGCGCCGAGTTCGTCTTGGACCGTGAAGGACAGACCTCGAGCGAGAGTCTCGAGAGTCGGAAGGATCAGAGAGTAGGCTTGTCTCTGATAGTCGCCCTGGAAGAAGTCCTCGGCCCAGTCGAAGAAGGTTGTATCGTCCCGCTTCGCATGTTCGCGAGATGCTGCCCGAGACTCGAGCCGAGCCAGTCTTTCGAGAGTGTCCAGCATCGCCGGCGAAGTCTGTTCTCGTACCCGAGATCGATCGTCATGAACTGCTCGAATCTCGAGAGATCGCATTTCCTCTGGCATGTCGGGCTCTTCATCCGGAGTAAGTGCTTCCATGTTAAGCGGTGTGAGGTACTTGTCGCCGATCTCTCCCAGAGGATCCAAGTTCTCAATCGCCCGGATGTCGTTCGCCGAGAGGAAGCCCGCTTGCCGGCCGGTTTGGTAAGCCTTGAATCTTGTCTCGAGATCGCCGCGGAGAAGGTGATCGAACGAAAACTCGGCGTATACGTCGCCGGCCGAGGGGAGAAGTTTGGACTTAATCTCAGACTCGATTCGTCTCGCCCAAGGTGTCAAGGTGTGAACGACGAAAGCCCGATTCAGTTCGCCGATTGACCCGTAGGATCCGGCGTTCTCGAGGTCGGCCAGCATTGACGGAGGGACTCGGAAAATCCGAGCGATCTCGGCGACTTGGAAGCGACGAGTCTCGAGAAACTGAGCATCGTTCGGGGTGATGCTGATCGGCTTGAAGTCGATGCCGGCTTCGAGCAAGGCGACCCGAGCCGAGTTCCCGCTCCCCTTATGGATCTTCTCCCAAGATCGACGGAGGTTCTGGAAAGCCTCGTCCGACATCTTCCCAGGAACCGAAAGAATCCCAGAAGGCGTTCCGGAGTTCCCGAAGTACGCTGCGCCATACTTCTCAGCCGCCAAGCCCAGACCGATCGTCTCTCGAGCCAGACCGATTGGCGAGTATCCGACGAGACCGACTTGGCCGAGAGCCCGGATGTGAAGGACCTCTTCGGAAGTCAAAGCACCTTGGACAGTTCCTCCGGTGATCTCGTAGGCGACCCGACCCGATTCCGTCATCTTGACATCGATATATCGGGGGTCGAGCGGGGTCAGAGCCGTGACTTGGCCGGCGTTGTTCCTGGAGATGTAGGCGTAGCCGTTCCCATATGTGCAAGCATGCGAGACGATGGTCTCGATCATCATGAAGGAGGTTAGATTCGGATCGGCTTGATCGCGGAGGATTGAGTAGATCGGGAGGTCGGTCGCTTGTCGACGGCCGTCTTCAGTCTCTCGATAGGTGATCAGAGGCAGGGCCGCTAGGGATTCTGAGATGATTCGGACGCATGAGTAGACCGCGGTCAAACCCAAAGCCGAGGTCTCGGAGACCTCCATCCCAGACGAGGCAGGACTTCCCAGAAAAGAAAACTTGTCTGGAGATTTGAAAGTATGCCGAACTTCTTCAGCGGGTTTGGTTCGTCGGAAGATATCTCTCAGAGGCATCGGATTCCTCGGTCTCCATACACTTCATCCGGATCGACTTCCGGTTCTTGTGACTCCATAACGCGACCGATCGCCATTACAAGAGCGACGATACCGTCTATTCGTTCGGCATTCTTACGGGCGCCGCTCGTCTTCTTGGTTGGTTTGATGTTGCCTGCCGGATCCATCTCGACCCGAACTTGGGAAGCCTGAGCCCGAAGGATCGGGTGTCCGCCGTGTCTGAGCCGCTTGGAGAGGACCAGTTCCTCGAGCC
>TARA_R100000426_G_scaffold21920_2_pt1 | contig 13737 bp, 22 predicted proteins | sample TARA_R100000426 | Tara Oceans TARA_R100000426 (sample SAMEA2620421) | marine metagenome | biome: marine biome (ENVO:00000447); feature: surface water layer (ENVO:00002042); material: "saline water (ENVO:00002010), including plankton (ENVO:xxxxxxxx)" | depth 5 m
GGGCGGGATACGCTAACCCTAATATGCATGGAGCCAGAATGATAGTAAATGATAGTATTAAACGGCATATTGACCTAAAAAGGGCGGAATTAATGAGCGATACAGAGAAAAAAATAGAATGGTTAACGGCTAAGTTAACAGATGAAGCCACTGACAAGGACAATGGGGACTCTACAAGGGTTCGAGCGCTTGAGATTCTCGGCAAGATTTACGGGGCATATGCACCAGAAAAGCAAGAAGTAACCACCTATTCGAGCACTTTTTTTGCTGATATTGATGATGTCGAGCAAGAAAACCCTCCAGAAAACAACGACTTACATTGATTTAATACAACCTAATTAAGGTTATATTTGACGATATGACCTTTTTTTTGGTCTATAAAAAGTCAGATAGGGGGGGTATGGCGTATCGTGACCCCCGCGTTCATCCATGTGGTTCCATATAGGCAATATGTAGAAATATCACAGCATTTTCATAGTATGGGGGGGAGGGTGTTTTTTGACCCCCCACGGTCTTTGTGAGAGTACCCACAAAAATATATAGATGAATTTTGGATTTATAGATGCTATATTAATTTTTATTAATAGGATTTACTGTTATGGCTGCAAAAAGAGATCCAAAGTTAGAAAGGGCGGGTGTAAGGTCTTACAATACCCCTAAAAGGCTTCCTAAAGGCTCTAGCAAAGAGTTTATTGTTGTGGCTAAGGTAGGAGATAAAACGAAGACAATTCGCTTTGGTGACCCTAATATGAGGATTAGAAAGAATAATCCAGCAGCTAGGAAAAGTTTTAGGGCGAGACATAAGTGTGATACCCCTGAAGGTAAGAATAAATTAACTGCTCGGTACTGGAGTTGTCAGAGATGGTAGAAAAGTCAAATGTTAGACCTTTGACTGACGTTCAAAAGTCAACCTTGTATTTTATTGATAGTTACACAAAGGAAAAGGGATTTGCGCCTTCAAGAAAAGATATAGCAGAAGAATTTAATATATACCCAAATGCTGCCGATGACAGAGTTAAGGCTTTAGTAAGGAAAAAAGCTATTAAATGTCATCCTAATATTAGCAGAGGTATAGTTGTTGTAAACAATGAAACAGAGAGGGTTAGGAATCAACCTATTGATGAGTGGTTGCATGAGTATGAAAGTTACTTTAATGAATCGAAAGAGTCTCATAAATGGTAATGCATTCTACGTTAGAGGCCATTTCAGATGCTCAATATGTTTGTAACAGGGCGATAGAGAGCGTTAAAAGTTGTAATGATGCTCAATCCCTCAGAGATTTAGAAGAGCTTAGACAGAAATTAGACATGATTGAGGAGTATCTCAATCCATTCGTTATTGAAGAGTTAGAAGAAATGTTGGAGGATTAAGATGGCTAAAGGAGTTCCGCACTTTTTTAAAAATGGCAAAATACATCTAGGTAGCTTTCATAAAATGCCAGATGGTTCTTTGCATAGTGGCAAAAATCACACTAAAAGCAGTAAGCCTTTAGTTCATCTTAGTGAGTTATCAAAGACTGCTAGAGCAAAAGCAATCAAGGAGATGAAATAATTGAAAAGGAAGAAAATTCTTCCTAATCGTGCCGAAAAAAGCATGAGGAGAGTTGATGGAACTAAAAAGAGCAAAAGAGGTTGGCTTGGCGCTATAAGAAGAGATGATGGGAGTGTTATGACAGAATTCAGTATAGGTTTAAATATTAATGGCAAAGAAAGAAATGTTCCTAGTTTAGTTCCTACTCTTTCAAGAAAAGAAATTGAATTTCTTAGAACAAAAAAAGAATCGCAACCTATACCTCAATCTATTCAAAAAAAAGCAAAAGCTCATGCAATAAAAATGATAAAACAAAATAAAAGTCCATTTTTTAGGAACAATCGGAATGAGGGAAAGCCATCTAACACTGTTAAAAAAAGAAGGATGCTAAGTAATGCCAGCAAATAAATATTCGATTAAGCAAAAAAAACTTGCAAGAGTTGCTCCTCCGAGAAATAAAATCACGGGTGCTGATCTTGCTGTGTTAAGAAGAAAAGCGAAAGCTAAGAAAAAAGTAGGCAAAAGAACAAAATAATGGATTATTGGGAAGTCAGTTTTATTTGGCTTGTGTTTTCATTGACGGCTTATTTATTGACAAGTGGAGAGATAAGTTGGCTATAAAAAACGTGCCTGTTAATAAGGCTTTATATTCAAGAGTTAAAGCAGAAGCGAAGAAAAAGTTTAAGGTCTATCCTTCAGCTTATGCTAATGCTTGGCTAGTAAGGGAGTACAAGAAACGTGGCGGCAAATACAGGAAAGTCAAAAGGTAAGCCAACTGGTTTAAATAGGTGGTTTGCTGAAGATTGGCGAGACATTAAAACGGGAAAGCCTTGCGGTAGAAGGAAAGGTGAAAATCGCGCCTATCCAGCCTGTAGACCGACCAAGAGGATATCCTCGAAAACCCCCAAAACAACCAAAGAAATGTCATCCAAAGAGAAAGCCAGATTCAAAAGAGAAAAAACTTCAAGTAAAAGAATTTCATACAGTCACAAACGAAAAGGAGTGAAGAAGAAATGAAAAACTACGGATACGGTAAGCCCAAAAAAAAGAAGAAAGGCAAGAAGGGCGGTAAAAAGAAGTAATGAATGATATTCATCTGCAAAGATTTTGCTATCACCCTGAAGGAACTTTGGGTGTTGTAAAACTAGAAGGGACTCGATTTTATTCTATTGAGTGCCCTTGGATGAATAATGAAAAAAATATCAGCTGCATTCCTGTCGGATCTTATGAGATGCAATGGAGGAAAAGCCCTAGATTTGGATGGACTTGGGAGTTGCAAGATGTCCCAGACAGATCCTACATTTTGATTCATGTTGCCAATTTCGCATCAGATATAGAAGGATGCATTGGACTTGGCATGGGATTGATGGGCGACAGAGTAGCAGTTTCACGGAGTAGAGATGCCCTCAGGGAGTTTGAAGAACTAACGAAGGAATCTCCGTGGCAGCTGGTCATAAGCAATGCACCATATGCGGGATTGTAAAACCTCGTACTGAATTTGAAAAAAACAGAAGGGCTTGTAAATCATGCAAAAGAAAACAAGTCAGAGTTTTTCATAATTCAAGCTATCAGAATTTTTTGAAGAAAAAACTCAATGATTCTAAGGCTAGGTGTAAACGACATAAGATTGATATTAATATTGATATCAACCATTTGGTTGAATTGTATGATAATCAGAAAGGAAAATGCGCTTTGACAGGCTTTCCTATGCATCATACAGACGAATTTCCTGATTTTGCTATCAGTATTGATAGGAGAGATACGTCATTAGGGTATGTAAAAGGTAATTGTCGTCTTGTTTGTGTAAGAGCAAACATGATTAGAAACGAACTTACAGATGAAATATTGGTCTGGTGGGCTAGGGCAATAGTAAATAACAGTGAATCTTGAAGACGTTGCACGGAAATGTAAGCAATCTTTCCCTTTTTACGCGAAAAATATACTCAAAATCGTGTCAAAAGAGGGTGAATCGCTACCATTTAAGCTAAATCCAGCGCAAATTTATGTGCATGAAAAGCTGGAAAAACAGCTAAAACAGCAAGGAAATATACGTGCTTTGATACTAAAAGCCCGTCAAACAGGCATTTCTACCTATGCACAGGGCAGAAATTTCTGGAAAGTCACGCAAACTCGGAATGCAAATGCGTTTGTTCTGTCTCATTTAGCAGAATCAACCACAGCTATTTTTAATATGGTTCGGTATTTCTATGAAAATATACCGCACCCAGCATTTAAACCAGATTTACAGTCAAGTTCATCTTCTATGTTGGTGTTTGACAAGATAAATTCTAGGTACAGAGTAGGAACTGCTCGATCTACACAGACAGGTCGAGGACAAACAAATAGATTTATTCATGGATCAGAGGTTGCTTACTATCCGGCTGGATCGGACATTGTTGCGGGTCTTTTGCAAACGGTAGGGGGAAACGGGTCTGAAGTAATTTTAGAAAGTACGGCAAATGGAGTTGGTGGTTGGTTTTATGACCAAGTGATGAAGTCGCAAAGAGGCGAGACAGAGTGGATAACTTGTTTCGTCCCTTGGTTTATCATGTCAGAGTATCAAAAAAAGCCGAGTAGATATTTTGAAATAACCCCTGAAGAATACAGGTTAAAGGAAAAATATAATTTAACAGATGCTCAAATTTGTTTTCGTAGAGCAAAGTTAGATGAACTTGGTGGTACAGATTTATTTGATCAAGAGTACCCAAGCACAGTACACCATGCATTCTTAGCATCAGGTAGATGTTTTGTTGAGGCAAAATATTTAACGATTGCTGAAGAAAATTGCTATACACCTGATTTTATTGGTGAATTTAGAAACTCTGAATTACATAAAAGAAACGATGGTCGTTACAAAGAGTGGCATGCGCCACAAATGGATCAAAATTTTGTTATATCAGCAGACGTTGCAGAAGGTTTATCTTACGGAGATTATTCATGCGCTCAAGTGTTAGACGATTTAGGGAGGCAAATAGCTTGTTGGCATGGTCATATTGATCCTTTTGAATTTGGTAACTTGTTATTTGAGTTGGGATGTAGGTTTAATAATGCGTACATTATCGTGGAAAGAAATAATCACGGTCTTACTACCCTTAGAAGGCTTCAAGAACTTGACTATTCTAATCTATATATCGAGTCTTCTGTGGATGGCGCATATGGGGATAAACTTACCAAACGAGGTGGATTCCTTACAACATCTAAAACAAAACCTCTTATCATTGATGGTTTAGCTGCATTGTTAAGACAATCTGAATCTGGCATCGCTGATATAGAGTTGGTAAATGAGTTAAGAACGTATATAATCGATGACAAAGGTAGCTTTAACGCCCAGCAAGGGTGTTATGATGACCGTTGTATAAGTTATGCGATAGCTCTGCATGGATTAGCTAGTATGCCTAGACCAAGGCACAGACTTATTCCTAAAAAATATAAGTCTTTTGATCCAGTTGCGGGATATTGATGAACGAAGAAAATGATATAGAAAACGAAGATGGTATTCAAGATCAGGGCATTCAGTCTTTAGGTGATCGTTTAGCGCACACTTATGAAGAATATAAAGATGCTCGAAGAGAAACTGAGGATGAGTGGTTAAAAGATTTTCGTCAGTTTGTTGGTCAGTACGAACCAGACGTTTTAGCAAGATTAAGAGAGGCTGGATTCCGCTCTAAAGTTTTTGTAGGTCTTACAAGAACTAAAGTGATGGCGGCATATTCTCGAATTGTTGATTTATTGTTTCAGCATGGAGAAATATTCTTTACCGTTAGCCCTACACCTGTCCCAGAAATCGATCCACTTAAAGCCGCACAATTCAGAGAAATGGCTATGCAGCAAGTCGCAGCTGCTTCTGGAATGGATATTTCACAAAATGAAGATCTTATGAGAGCACGTATGCAAGAGCTTGAGGATGACTTCAAGTTGGCAGAAGAAAGGCTTGCTAAGGATGCCGCTCATCATATGACTGAAGATATCAAGGATCAATTAGTTGAAGCAAATGCAGAGCAAAAATTAAAAGAAGCAATACTTGAGAGTTGTATTTATGGTTCTGGCGCAGTAAAAGCTGGAACAGTAAGGATTGATGAAAGGCAGTCATATTCTCAAGTTCAAGACCCTGAAACAGGAGAAATGAGATTTGTTTTATCTCAGATTGAAACAGTCGCTCCTGAAGTTGAATCAGTTTCTATTTTTGATTTGTATCCTGATCCTTACTGCACTGATTTAGAAAACTGTGATGGTTTATTTAGAAGGCATGTTCTAACTAGAAGACAGTTTAGAGAACTTGCTGATAGACCCATGTTTGATAGCGGAATGATTAAATACATTCTTAAAGTTCAAAAGCATGGAAATCATCAAGAAGAAGATCACGAAAGGGATCGTAGAAGAATGGCTGGCATAAATGAATTAGCTGGCGAGTCTGGTCGGTATGAAGTGTTTGAATATTGGGGTGATATCAACGGATATGATCTCGAAGAGCATGGTATTGAGATGCCGGAAGATACTGATAAGTCAGAAGATTACAGTGCTTGCGTTTGGTTTTGTGATGGGAAAGTCATAAAAATTATGTTGAATCCAGTTATGGGTTACAAGATTCCCTATCACATATTCCCTTATGAAAAAGCTCCTCACCAATTTTGGGGTACAGGTGTACCAAGAATGATGAGAGATAGCCAGACAACGATGAATGCAGCTACAAGAATTTGGTTAGATAACATGGCTTTATCTAGCGCACCGATGGTTGAAGTAAACACTGATTTGTTAGCGGCTGGTGAAGATCCCACAGATATACATCCTTGGAAAGTATTCTTGCGAGAGGGTGGAGATGGTTCTATGCCAGCTGTGAGATGGTATCAACCTGTCGCTAATGCAAACGGATTGAATCAGATTATTGAGTTGTTTAGGCGTTTTGCTGATGAAACGACTTCATTGCCATCCTATACGCATGGTGAGATGGGTCGAAACCTCAATAAGACTGCTACCGGTATGTCAATGCTTATGGGAGCGGCAAACCAAAGTTTAAAAAGTACGATTAAAAATATTGATGACTTTTTGATTGAACCCATGATGAGGGCTTTATTTCATTTTAATATGGAGTTTTCTTCAAATCAGAAAGCAAAAGGTGATCTAAGAATTGTCGCTAGAGGAAGTACTGCTTTGATTCAGAAAGAGATACAGAGTCAAAGATTACTTCAATTCTTATCACTTCTGACAGCGCCTGAAGATCAACAATTAGTTGATAGACAGCAGTTGTTGAGAGAGGTGGCTAAGGCAATGGAAATAGATCCAGATGGAATAATAAAAACACAGGAGCAAATCGAAATTGAGCAACAACAACAAGCAGCACTCCAAGCTCAAATGCTCGCAGCAGCAAGCGCAAGCAATCCTGAGAATCAAGACGGGTCAGGAATGGAGCCTGTTAATGGAGTTGGTGCAATCCCGATTCGATGATGCACAAAGTCGCTTAGAAGCGGCTGATGAAAAAAATTTTAGGTTTGAGCAAGGAAGACTTAGAGAATTAAGATTTCTGCTTGAACTTGAAGATAGCGCGAAAGCGTTGCTAGAGAGGTCACGGCTCCCTAAAGGGAACACCGATGACTATTAAATAAACCAACGGAATACCATAAGGCTCCAGAGGATATAGAAATGGCAAACAATGACCCTGACAAATTAATAGCTGAAGCGAAAGAGTTGTACGAGCAAAAGACGGCTAAACCAAAAGAAACGGAGGCATCCGACACTCTGGAGGAAAAGCAAGATGAGCAAGTAGAAACCCCCGAACCTCAGGACACGGTGGAGACTCAAGAGCAGACAGAGGATACAGAAGAAGAATCAGAAAGCGGTACTGATTCCGAATTGAAGTTAGCTTTATCAAAAATTGAAAAAGCTGAAAGAGCTATGAAAGGCGCACAGGCAAAAATGACGAAAGCAACTCAAGAGGCAGCGGATTTGAGAAGGATTAATGCTGACCTAACCAAAAAGGTTAATGAGTTACAAAGTCAGGCTGCGGAAATTAAAACTGATCCATCGGTAATTGAGAAACTCAAAGAGGAGTATCCTGATTTAGCAGTACCGATTTTGAATGAGTTGAAAAAAACGCAGTCAGAGATTGAGAAGACCAAAGATGCTTTATCGAAACAAGAAGCAGAGGCTCAAGAGTTAAGGCAGAGAGAACTAGAAGCGGCTCATTTCAAGCGCATTGCTGATGTTCACCCAGATGTGAACGAAATAGCTAGTAGTGCAGATTGGGAAAACTGGCTCGAAGTTCAGGATGCAATGACAAAAGATTGGGTTAGTTCGGGATCATCTAATGATGTCAACACTGTTTTGAGTAGGTATAAGGCTGAAACTGGAATCAACAATCAAACAAACGAACCGCATAGGGAGACTTTGGAGCGTGCAAAACAGGTTGCAGAACCTAAGATGCCTAAAGCTCGAAAGTCACAAGTTAAAGGCGATAAAAGAAGCTGGACTGTTGATGATATTAAGAAAATGTCTAATGAGGATTTCCTCAAAAATACTGATCAAATATTGTCAGCTATGGAAAGCGGAAAAATTCGCAGATAAACCATAGAGGTGACGTATGTCTTTTTCATTTTTTAGCACAGGTGCTACCTCTGAAGTCAACTTTATCCCTGAAGTCTTCTCGAAATTGTTGCAAGCTAAGTTTTATTCATCTTCTGTTTTGCCAGCAATTTCAAACACAGACTACGAGGGAGAAATCTCTGGTCAAGGAGAAAAGGTTGTCATCAGGACTGTACCTACAATCAACATCAACGATTACACAGGCTCAATAACTAACCAAGAGCTTACTACTTCAAAAGTAGAGTTGTTGATCGACAAAGCCAAGTACTATTCATTCAAAATGGATGATGTGCTTGAAGCGCAGTCTGACATTAACATGCTTGATGCTGCAACTACTGATGCCGCAGAGCAAATGAGAGTCGCTGTAGAAACTAATGTATTGGCTTCATCTATTACAGGTGCAACCACTATAACTTCTCAAACAACTATTGATGCTAGTAATATTTTAACGAGTATTTTAGATATCGGTAAAGCGCTTGATGAGTTGAACATTCCTGAAGAGGGAAGGTACATGGTTCTATCGCCAACTTTCGTTTCTTTGTTGAAGCAAAGTGAGTTGCGACAGGCTTATTTAACTGGAGATGCTACATCTCCGTTGCGAAATGGTCAGGTTGGAGTGGTAGATAGGTTTACTATTTATCAATCAAACATGCTGTTTACAGCATCTTCTGGAGCAGACAATGGATATACACATATCCTAGCTGGTCATCCAAAAGCGCTTTGTTTCGCAAGTCAGTTTACTAACACTGAAACTGTCCGTTTAGAAAGCACATTCGGTTCAGCGGTTCGAGGACTTAAAGTTTACGGATCAAAGATCGTAGTGCCTGACGCGATAGCTGTAGGTAAGTGGAAAGTATAACTGCTTAATTTTGCTTCCGAGAGCAACGCCTTGGGGGAGCGTTATCCCCCTTTTATAAGGATATTTATGACTAAGAAAGATGATTTGTATGACAAGGCTCTAAAAGATTTTGATGTTAAGTTAGATAGAAGATTAACGCTTTCTCAATTACAAGATCAGATGGCAAGGTTAGAGCAAGAACAAAAGGATCCTCAAAAAGAGATCCCAAAAGTAAAGCCTAAAAGAGTTAGAAATGTAATTACAGGTAATGAGTTTGATTATCACGAATTATTTGCTGGTGATCCTGATTTACAAGTAATTGAATGGGAGGAGGAAGATGGCAACGATTAAGGTTGTAGATGTTTTGGATCGGGCTAGTATCTTGTTACAAGATGCTACGAATACTCGTTTTCCAAAATTCGAGCTTTTGAAGTTTTTCAATGATGCTCAACGTGAAATAGTTCTCCATAGACCTGATGCTAATATGGTTAATGAAAATCAAAACCTAGCGACAGGAAGCAAGCAATCTTTACCCGCCAATGGGTTGAGGTTAATTGATATTGTAAGAAATCAAAATGGCAGAAGCATTACTCAAGTTGATAGAAAGATATTAGATGAATCACTTCCGAATTGGCACGAATCTACAGCTGGAGTCAACAAAATCGAAAACTATATTTACGATGGCAGTGATCCCAAAAATTATTATGTATATCCAAAAGCTGTCAACGGAGTACATACTATTGAAATTATATATAGTAAATCGCCAGATGATATAACAATTTCAGATTTTACAACTGATACTCAAACAATCACTTTAGATGATATCTATGCAAACACAATATTAGATTATATTATGTATAGGTCATATCAAAAAGATGCTGAGTTTGCTGGAAATCTTCAAAAAGCGATGATGCATTATCAAAGTTTTTCTAATGCAATAGGAATCAAAACTCAGGCTGATACTGTTTTAACTCCAATACCTAGTACTTCAATGGCGGTGAGATAGTGAAATATTCAGATTTTAATTTATTTATAAGACCAGAAGTTCAGGGATGTCCTGATTTTATGATTGAAAGGGCTGTTCGAGATTCTGTTATTGATTTTTGTCAAAGAACAGATATCTTCAAGCCAGAGCCTGAATTTGTAACAATCATAAAAGGTATCAATGAGTATGAAGTATCTTTACCAGTAGGTACTGAATTAAATCATATCATTGATATATTTAGAGATAATACAAGATTGAAGCCCGTAAGTTATACTGATCTTATACATAAATTAGGTGATGAACAAACACAAGGATCTCCATCACTTTATTCTCAAAGAGATAATGATGCTTTCTTTTTAGCGCCAATACCTGATGCGAATGATTCTTATCGAGTTCTCTATAGTGTAAAACCAACATCATCTAGCACTTCAATACCAGATACCTATGGCAAAGAGAATAGAGAAGTCATTGTTCATGGCGCTTTGTATCGTTTGCAAATGATGTCAGGCCAACCATTTTCTAACACAGCAGCTGCCGGAGATAATAAAAGATTATTTGACAGAGGCGTGGGAAGAGTCGCAAGGCAAGTTAAGTATGGCTATGGAGGAGGTTCTTTAACTTGTAAATTTAGGGAGTTTATCTAATGGCATATATAACGACAATAGAATTGGTTCAAAACGATCAATTACCAGAATTATCTGTCGCCCTGAAAGATTCAAACACAGCTGCTTCAGGTCAAGTGTTAGATGCGGATGATCCGTCAACATTTGCTCCTTTAGATTTAAGCGGTGGGTCTGTTAGGATGAGGGTAAGAGAAATAGGCAAGACAACTCTTATCGATACTATAGTTGGTACGATTACTAACGCTTCATCAGGTTTAGTAACATTTTTATTTAGCTCAAGTACACTTGCTAATTCAGGTGTATTAGAAGGCGAAATAGAGTTCACTGATTCTAGCTCAAGAACACAAACAGTAGTTGATCTTATAAAGTTTAAAGTGCGATCACAATTTGGCTGATAGCGTATGGCTATTCGAGCTAAGATTAATTTTCGCAACCTATATGCGGATGTCAGCTTTCGTAAACTTGATGCGTCTGCATCATTAATACAGCATAAATCACTTTATTCAGATATCAATTTTAAGGAAGTGCATGCTTCCGTTAGTTATCCTAAAGTTGTTATTCCTTCATTAATTGATTCTGATCATGGTATTCATTTTAGAAATTTGTTTTTTACGACATCACACCGTAGATTATTTTTAGATGATATAGAATTAAATGCAAATCCTGAGATTTTAGCGTTCAGAGATTTTGTTACTTTTTCAGATAATGCGACAGTTATTCTTTTGAAGAACAGTTCTCTTTTGAATACTGGTCTAGTAGGTCAGCCGCTTTTAAATGGATAATAATAAATATATAATGACAGAATTGCATTTTTCATGGATTAGATTTAATTTACCTTGGAGAGTGTATGCCTCAAGATAATCTTAACTTCAAAGGTTTTGTTAATCTTAAAGTCATCGATCCTGATGGTAATGTTAAAGAAACAAGATCAGTTAATAACGTGGTTACTACAGCTGGCAAAGAGTATATTACTAACCGTATGACTTCATCTTCAGAAAATGTGATGAGTCATATGGCGATTGGTTCTTCAAGCGTTGCTGCTTCTGCTTCAGATACTACGTTACCATCAGAATTAGCAAGAGTTTCTTTGACTTCATCTATTTCTTCAGGTAATGAAATAACTTATGTAGCTAATTTTGGATCAGGAACGCCATCTGGCACTGTTACTGTTTCAGGTGCAGCTATATTTAATGCAGCTTCTAACGGAACTATGTTGTGTTCTGTAAGATTCAACTCAGTTACAAAAGAAGAATTTGACACTATTTCTACAAATTGGATTGTTACAGCGAGTTAAGGCATGAGTATTAAATTAGCAAATTTAGCTCAATCTACTATTTCTTCAAGTATTAGTGATTCTGATACTAGTCTTTCTGTATCCAATGCTTCCTCATTTCCAACTATAACAGGTAGTGAATTTTTCTTTGCAACACTAGGAACTGGAGTTTCGTCTGAAATAGTCAAAGTAACACAAGCAAGTGGAACTACTTTTACTGTGTTAAGAGGTCAGGATGGAACTACAGCTTCCGCACATAATTCTGGAACTGATATTGGACTCAGAATAAATAAAGCTGTTTTAGAGGAAATATCTGACAAAACGGTAAGTTTAAACGAATCAGGTACAGCAGAAGTAACAGGAACTTATCCAAATTTTACGATAAGCGCTCCTTCAGTAACATCTGCTTTTACTAACGATTCAAATTTTTTAGATAACAACAGCACGATTGATGCTGGTAACTTTTAGGGAGATTTAAAATGGCACAAACAATTAAGATTAAAAGAAGTTCCAGCAATTCTACGCCAACTTCTTTAGCCTCTGGTGAATTAGCGTATAGCTTTAAATCAGATTCAAAAAAACTTTTCATTGGTGACGCTTCTAACAATGTTTTAGTGATTGGCGGTCAAGCATTCACAGATAAACTAGACCTCATTGGCTCTTCAAATGGAAGTACTGCGGCAGATACTCGTGTCGTAGCCTCTGGTTCTAATTTAGGAGTTATTAGAATTGGAACTGGTTTAAGTATAGCTTCTAATGGCGTGGTAAGTGCTGACGAAGTTGATGCAACTTCCGTTAGCAATGCTGGCGCGGTTATGAAAACGGGTTCTACTATGGGAAGTAGCTCGACTTTTCATTTTCCCACTGGAAGTAAAATTACAATGGGTGATACCGATTCTGTCGGTGGTAATAAGAATTTTGAAATAAGTGCTAGTGGTGGATCGTCTGGAGCAAGAAATATTTTATTGCAAGAAAATGGTGGTGGTTCACTAACTATTCAAGGTGAAAGTCTGTTCTTAATGCATGCTGACGGTAACGATGCTGTAGAACTATTGAGTGTAGGATCTGACACTGTAACAAGATTTAGGTCAAATGGTTCAGAAGTAGCAAGGTTTAAATCAGGTGAATTTGCAGTACATTCAAGTGCAAAGATTACAGTTGATGATATACATGAATCTACATCCGCTCATGGTGTAGTTATTGATGGTGTAACACTTAAGGATGGCGGTATTACTTTAGGCGGTGATATTAGTTTTGGTGATACCAATAAAGCAGTTTTTGGAGCATCTAGCGATCTTAAAATATTTCATGGAACTGAAGATATAAATGGAGTAGACATTGAAGGTTCATATATCATTGAAAATGGTACTGGCAATCTTATTATGCAAGGTTCTAATCTTGAAATAAGAAGTACCACAGATGAACTTTACGCCCAGTTTGTGCAGGATGGTGTTTCAAAATTATATTGTAACAATGATCAAAAATTATCTACAAAATCAGATGGTGTTCTTATTACTGGTGAACTGCAATCTGATACGTTAGATGTAAACGGTAATGCAGATATTTCTGGTGACCTGATATTAGGTGGTGATCTCAAGATAACAGGAGACATTAATCAGCAAAATGTCAATGTGACTGATTTAGATGTTACTGATAAAACTATAACAGTTGGTGTAGGACAACTTGCGGCTGACTCCTCAAATTCTGGAATAACTGTTGCTGGCGCAGACGCTAAAATTGTTTATGAGTACGATACAAGCACAAGTTCTGGAAAATTTGAAATAGATCAGGGTGCTGGTACACAATCGGCTATTTTGACAGCGGCTAATTGGGGCACTGAATATACAGGTGCAGTTGATGGTGGCACGTTTTAATTAAGGTAGCTATTTATGGCTCAAACAATAAAATTAAA
>TARA_R100000426_G_scaffold22356_2_pt1 | contig 13726 bp, 15 predicted proteins | sample TARA_R100000426 | Tara Oceans TARA_R100000426 (sample SAMEA2620421) | marine metagenome | biome: marine biome (ENVO:00000447); feature: surface water layer (ENVO:00002042); material: "saline water (ENVO:00002010), including plankton (ENVO:xxxxxxxx)" | depth 5 m
CAGGGTCACCGGGTGCTTGTCTAAATAGAATACTTTGGGGACTAGTAAATTCTTCAGTGCTTAAAGTATACACAGTTGAACCACCAACACCACCAGATGATGTGCCGCCGGGTCCAGTACCAGAACTGCCATCTTGACCTATTAAAAGGAATCTTACATATTTGAAACCAGCTCCAGAGCCAGCAAATCCACCAAATTTTCCTATTAATGAGTTGTACATAATAACCTCAGACGCTTAGATTCCCAATGAGATCCCATTCATCGGTTGCAACTTTTTTACAAACAACTGTTTGCCATTGATATTGGACTCTGGTTTTGCCACCATCACTATTTAATGTAACGCCAGCAGAATTGGCAAAAACAATAGATGTATTAGAACCTGTACGAATGAACATATATTCAGAACCAACGGGGATTGCCTCTGCTGAGTTTGCAGGAATAGTAACACCGACTGCTGTAACACCTGAAAAATTTAAACGATGATAAAAACCAGCATCAGCAATGGCAAGTGTATATGAATTTGCCACTGTGGTTTTAACTGGTGCACCAAGACGCATTTGATTAGTAGAGGTAAAATCATTATTCGATGCAAGCACAGCAGCATTTGCAACCTGAACTCGATCATCAATCAATACTCGCAACGCTGTATTTGTTGTTGTTAGATTTGTATTGACTAAATCAATTCTTGAATTAGTGTTACCTAACGATGCGCTTGCTGCAATAGAATTGTTTACAGATAAAATATATGCATTAGTATTTGCAAGTGCTGCTCGTTCTGTTGACTGTACTGAAGTAATAAAAGTATTAGTATTGGCTAATGCGCTTTGAAATGTTGTATTTGTTACAACATCATTTAGGTTAGTACCGTCACCAAGTGCTGTATACACCTCTGTGAAGTTATCGTTAATCTTATCACCACCTGCACGAACAGAATCACCTGTACCGTCATTAGCAACTGTACCAATATTAATCGTTTGTTTTGCCATGGTTTCCTCGAAGTTTTATTTTCTATTTATTAGATTTGATCGAACCTAAATGCGACAGAGTCATAAGTAACAACAGTAGAGTCGAACGTTGGAATTTCTGGTGTTGTACCAGGACGAACTAAACTAAACGTTCCGTTCGATACTGGTGGTGTAACATAAGCAGGGAAAATGGACATTACAAGATTACTACCCAGACTGCTTACCGCATGTTGAGCGTTTGCATTACTTCCATGAGTATCAAAGATAATAATGTCATCAGTTAATTGTAACCCTCTTGCTAGTGATAAGATACCACCAGTAGAGGAGTTCGCAAATAGTTCATGAAATCCTGTATTCACTGCTGCTGGGCTTGTAATCATAGAACTCGCACCAGCAACTGATACGACTTTCATTATCTGTGATCTAAACCCTGTTGTATTAGATAAAATAATTTTATCGTTGGCTTGTAGTGTAGCAAAGTTAGTGCCACCAAAACCAAGAAGGTTGTTTGCATTTACAGAGTTTTGTTTTACAAAGCCAGGGAAAATAAACCCATCAGAAGTAAATGTAGTATTGTTACCAAATACTAATCGGTCGGTACCAAAGTCTTTAATTTTGATACCTGCATATGCACCAATCGTTTGTGGCACGTTATGTTTAACACCTTCAGCAAGTAATTTAGTAATAGTATTTGTAGCATTTGCTCCAGGAATAAACAAACGACCAACACCAGTGAGGTCTGGCCCAACAATTACACTCTCAACATTACCAATGTTTTGCTCTGTAGCAAAATCAAACTCAATGTCTACAGTAAATGATGTATCAGTCGTTGCTGACCGAACACTAAATGGTGAAATAATAGTTGTTTCACCAAATAATTTAGTACCTGCAGGATGTAATAGTTCTAGTACAGTTTCTCTATAACGCTCAACAAACTGTGACGAACGTAGAACATAACTATAATCTTGATAATAAAGACTATCCTGTAATCTTTGATCTGAACTTAGTTGACCATTAGTTCCAATATATCGACCCTCTTTAACTTGTAAGGCAGGGCCACCTGTTACTGTGATTTGTGCATTGGTCGATGTTACATCAGAAGTGATAACTTCAGTATTTGAAAATGTACCTACAATACTACCGAGATACAACTCAGTGATTAATGTACCACCTTCAACAACCTGATCAACCTTTTCAACACGAGCATATGCAGAGGAACTATTTCCTGTTATGATCTGTCCTTCAATAGCGCCAGCGCTGACTTCGCTGAGTCCAGTAACACGAAGATATTTCTCTTCAGTCCACCGACCATCAGATGTTCGAAGCATGAAGTCGCCAGGATAGGTAAAGTCAACGTCTTCATTATATAACGCACGGAATAAAAACTTATATGATTTTTCAGTGCCTTTATTACGATACATCTCACGAATATGTTTGGCAAGCAATCTCTTGTCAATCAGAGCACTATCAGGCACATTTTTATAGATCTCTTCACGGAAAAACCTTAGAAAACTATCAGTCGTTGTATCGATATCTTGATACGATAAGATGTTCTTAGTTCCATCAATAGCACCACTATTTTGTTCCATGAACTCATAGTATGCTTCCAAGAACCTTTGTAGCTTTGGACCCTCCTCTAAAACGAAGTCAGGTAATTGTTCTGCTACAAGAACTGATGTTTTCTTATCCGTAGCCATTAGTAAGATGAACCGCCAATAGAAGATGAAGTGGTTGTACCACCAGAAGTCGTTGTTGTTGAAGTAGTTGTCAACGAAGCAACAGAGGAGACACCATAGTTTGCAATAGCGTTATCAGTCAATACTGTCGTTGTTGTACCATTGGTGGCAACAGCTCCAACCGTTGAGGTTGTGCTACCAGTATCATTATCAATTGTTGATACTGTAGAACCAGATACCAATAAGATTTCATTACGAACGCCAAAGATATTATTCTCTTGAGGCTTCATCTTGACTGAAATAGCATCTCCAACATAACCTGTGATTAATGTATTGAAGATTGTAATCAAACCATTTTCATAGTCCACTGTACCAAAATTTTTGTTTCTTGTAATCTTGTTACCTGTAACTAAAATGAATGTACGAAGATTCCCATAACCATCGTCCTCAAGATAAACGGTCTCACCACCAATCGTAAATCCTGTCGAGGAGATCGCACCAAGATGGCCATTATGTGGATGGTGCACAGCGTTATTAAACTCAACCTGATATGTGTTGATCGCATTTGTTGTAGGAACAAAACGTTTTTCAATAGTAAATGGTATATCACATGAGATGAAACTATTGTCTGATGCTCTAAGTGTCTCAGTTAAATTAGAAACATAAAACTTATTATCAAATGTTCCAAGGTTATTAGCTTCAAACGAGATCAAAGCATTTTGAATCTTAGTGTTTAGTTCGGAAGCAGATAGTGATGTCGTCCGTGGATTATAACGAACTTTAATGTCTGGATTAATATACAAATAAGTAGCATCTACAAACTCAGTTTCTACTGATACGATACTACGATCCTTCAATGTAGTCTGTAATGTACTCTTACGAGTGGCAGAGATTACTGAGCCGCTAGTTGGCTTCACACTAATATAAACCTTACCATAAACAGGAGGTGAGTTCTCCTCTCCACCCCAAACGTTAATTGCTTGAATGTCACCATTCTCCGATAGAATAATATTCTTATAATCACTTGTTGTTACTAGACGATCCTGCGCCTGAAACTTAAACGGAGCATTATACTTAATAGATTCAATCGACTCTTGGAAAGCACCACCCTGCGCTGCTGTGGTAGTAGTAACAGTAAAGTCACCAGAGAAATTGTTTGCGCCATTTACAGTAGAACCATTGACAACACGATAATCAACAATAATAATGTTACCGTCTTTTGGTTTTTTACCAAAGACGTTATCTCCAAAATATACCTCGTATTTGTTATCTTCGTTTTCTTGTACAAAGTAAATCTCAGAAATAGAGTTTGCTGAGGAGATATCTGAGTTTACATTATATGTAGTGATTGATGTATTGGATGATGATTCTTGAATACGGACAGTAAAACTAGATGTGTCCACATTTTCATTAGGAATAATATAACGAACTGGATTAGTAGTACTTACTGTAAATCTGTGTTGTAATGGTTCACCCTCTACTAAACTCAACGAACCAGTAAACGTACCATTAGAAGATGGTGTAAGAGTCGTTGCATCTGATGTAACAAAGGTATAAGACGTGCCATCAATTGATGTTGAGAATTTAGTATTGGCAGCTACGGTAAAGAATGTTGGCGAACCTGGTGGATCAATAGAAACATCTACAACCGCTGTTGCACCACGTGCAGATCGTGGAATATAATTTAACTGTTTTGCACGAGATACGACACTGTTTCTTAACTGCGCTGAGTCAAGAAACATTTCATTACCAACCATGTTAAGGTAGAAAGCATTGTGATATGTGTTATATGCAAGTAAGTCTAATAGTACAGATACTGTTGAGCTTTCAAAGTCATAATCTGAAAACTCGTTTTGGTCAGACAAAAACGCTTTTAGGTTTGCCTTGATCTGGTCGAAGTTAATATCTGAAACTCTGATTGCGTTATTAGCTGCCATTATCGGATTCTTTCAACAGTGAAACTTAGTTGTGTTGGCTCTGTTTGATTTATAAGTCTAAAAAACACAGTGACTGTTAGTTCATTTCTATCTACATTACTTTCATCTACACTCACTTGCAATAAAACAGCACGTGGCTCATAAATTTTGATTGTGTCTTCAATTCTTTTTTCCATCTCTAACTTATCTGCAGGAGTGAAGTTCTCAAACAGAAAAGATGTAATATTACCTCCAAACAGAGGATTGTAAAACCTTTCAAACTTATTAGTCAAGATAAGATTGCGTAATGCTCTCTTAACAGCATTTTCATTTTTTAATACATTTAATTTCTTAGTAACAGGATGAGGTGTAAATGAAAGACCAAGGTCTTTATAGATAATCTCATTTGTTACTGGTGCTACTGCACCTGATTTATATGCTGCCATAATAGGTACTCTTTTTTCTTTTATTTATATTAGAATTTAAAAATATCTTCTACGGACCTATACTTTGGTTTCTTTTGAATCTCTGCCATCTCTATATCAGCAATCACAGCATCAATGTTTTCTTTCCAATAATTAAGGAATCTATTTACACGTGGATACTTTGGTTTATAATCCTCTGTCTGCCACATAAACTCTTGTATGATATCTCGGTAATCTGGCATATAGTAAAACACTCTGAGTGAGACTAGAATTTTTTTCTTGACGATATACATTAGAACTCCTAATCATTGGGTGTACTCGTTTCTGCACCAGATACGCCAGCAGGATCAGTGTGTGTATGAGTGGTTAGACCAATACCATCAGCAATGACTTTTGAGCCACCACCATTCAGCTGTATAGCACTTTCTCCTGCTGCTGTCAAGTTAAATTTACCATCAACCTTTACGTCCCAGTTGCCCTTGACATAGGTTGCGCAGTTACTATCAATTGTTACATTGCAAGATCCTTTGATATTAATGTAATCATCACCAGCAATAATAGTATAGTTATCACCAACGATCCTTGTTACTTTTTGACCATTTGCAGATATTTCTTCAAACGTACCAGACTTATGATACTCGTGGATTCTCTCTGCACCAGGCGTATCGTCTACCTCGAACACATGACCGCTCTCTGTTTTAGTCACATGATTGTTTGCGTACCGAGCGTTATATGTGCTTGCCGGTTCACTCCAACTGCTTCCTGATGCTGTAGGAACGGATGATGTTCTACCACTTTCTTTTTCTGCTAGTAGGGGTGCAACAAACTCACCGTCGTTACGTGCAAGACGGTCAACATCAGGTTCATTAATTAGTGTGGGAAAAATACTATTAGGATCATTGAAACCTATTTCGCCATTTGGCTTTTCAGTAGGTATACCAGCCATCGATCCCATAATCATAGGTTTTTGTGCTCTCTTTCCATCCAAGAAAAAACCAAAGACCCAGGATCCTTCAACTAGCCCAGTTGGTGATGTACCTATGCCACTGATAGCTGCTGAAGTGATAGGTTGTAAGCATTGTGCCCATGGAAGTGAATCTGTAGGTACAGCAGACTTATCATTCGTATGCCAGTTAAAGCAACGAACACGATATCGCCCCATTCTTAGTGGGTCGTTCCTATCTTCGACGACACCAAAGAACCAAACAAAACTACTTCCTAATTCATCTATCTCGGTCATGCGCTGGAGTTATCCCTGATCTTTCCTGCAAAGCTATCTTTCACTACTTCCATTATAGTATAATACGTGTCTTCGTTATAACTATATCTATGTGTTATAGCAGTAACCAAAAACTTAGGGTCGTTCTTTGAACCGCCAAAGAAATAATTATACTTATCTTCGCTCTCTTTAGTTGCTCGGTTACTTGGAACATATAAATTGATTACATCTCCAACCTTTACCTCAGTATTACCAGGCACTGATATGTTACAACGAATACTATTAATTAATTGAGACATTTTAGAAACACGATGATTCAACACTTTATGCTTTGCAAAAGGGTGCTTAACAAATGGATCTTTTTCTACTCTATCTTTTAAATAAGATGTTTGACCATAGTCCTCGCTTGATATATTACCAACCAAATAACGAGTATGTGTATCACCACTCTTTAACTTACTGAAGTGACTATAACCAGTTGATACAGGAGACGGACCCAGGTGCACTAACTCTTTAAATCCATCATTATAGTTAAAGTATGATTCTTGATATCTTTTTAAAATAGGATCAATAACAGCGACAGTATTATCATACATACCACTCGCATGCCTTTCAATTACATCAAACTGATCTAGCCATTCAATATTCTGAATGATCTGATACTTTTTAACTTCCGTGTTTCTGTCATCCTTTGCAGGGTCTGCTGAATAGAAACTCTCAACCGGCTCTTGCTCCATAAGGTTACTAATAGTTCTAAAGTTAAACGAGTCTTTATCTTCATAGAAAATAAAATCGCTTTCTTTATACTTTAATGTTCTTGACTCTGTTGCAAGATAATTTAAAAATTCGAAAGGACTCTGCCCAGAGCCCACAAAACTGTGTGAGTCAAAGGTATCTTCAATTAAAATACCTTTTTTACTTAAATTAAATAAGTACTCCTCAGACTGACCAAACTTTTTATTACTTTTTAAAATGTATTCATTAAATACTGTTTCTACAATATACGAGATAGGATATCCTGTATATGACTTATCAACGCTTGAACTCAAAGAAATAATACTTTCTACAGAAACCATACCAATCGTATAGATGTCTGTTCGTTCATTCATGCTCTTTTTTTGTTCAATTTTATAAACATAAAAAACCTTTGACACTTTCGAGTCAAACGTTGGTGTGCTAAATGTAATCTTAACAAACTCTTCGCCGACAATGGGTAGAGTTTCAATCATAGAGGAGGTATCTTGAATTGTAATTTCTGCAGTCATAAAGTTTGAAAACAGATCTTCATATACACTGAATTCTACAGTAATGTTCCGCAAGTCAACTGCAGACTCAGCTGTAAAGTTGAAAATGGATATCTCTTTTACGTCGATACCATTCAACGTATATGTTTTACTGGGTGTTGACATTAGTCAAAAATACTTTCATACTGATTGACGACATTAGATATAAAGTCAGCATCAATCAGTTTAATTTGTCGTTTACTTTCATTCCTTTCAACTTCATAATCATATTTTGAAACAGATTCTTTTTCAGTAGCACCTAGTGAAGCGAAAGTTGTTTGATCTACTACTAGAGTTCTTTTTGGAATCACATTACCGTCAAATGACCTTGATTGTTGATTTAAAATCTTTCTGTATTCATGAACTGTAGCATGAGCTGTAGATAAACTGCCATACTTATTAGCAATATACTTTTCTAATGCATGGTTGCTCAAAGGCCAGTCATAGATTGGATCTAAAGCATTGTTGACCATTAGAATAACCCAGTCTAGTGTCGAGTCACCATAGTATTTGTGAGCAATGATATCTGGACGCTCACCATCTTGTACATTATATTCATAATAAATTACTTTCCTGCTTCTAATAGCCTCAGTAATTTTAAACCGAAGCATAATATTAGTTACACTCTCTAGTTTACCATTCTTTTTAATGTCATAATTTACCTTTGGAAACTCTTTAAATAAATGAGGCATTAGGTATATCCTCCAACATTATCAGCTTTCATTTGAGAGTCGCTTCTTACCTCTCTTCCACTTTCATCAATAGCATCCTCTCTAGCCATGATAGAGGTCTCGAGGAAACTCATACTGAGTTTTACGCCAACAGGAGCTTTCACACCATTAATGTCATGATAAAAGTCTCCTCCCTGACCATGATAGTCTACATCAAAAGAAGTAAGCACTGAGTTTTTGATATCAAACAAATATTTCGAATCATCTGTTAAATTAATATCAAACTTTGCAGGATATTTAAAGAAGTGATTGCCTTTAATATAGTCAGGCAACATAGCAGTCTTAAACATAAAGATAATATCATTTAATGAGTTTTGTTCTTGAAAGTTTTTAGGCACAAACTCATAGCTAAACGAATGTGACCTAAATCCAACATTATTGAATAATACTGCTTGATGAGGATTACGAGCAACGCCTGCTCCATACAACGCACCTTTAGAAGCACCACCAGTTGCAATACTACCTAGCTCAGATGCGAGAAGTCCTAGACCAACATTCATGGCTGCGCCTTGTACATCATCAAGAGAAAGGCTTTTAATTTTATTTGTAATTGAATTAATAAAACCATCACCACTCATAGCACCAGAGGCAATATCTGCAGCTGCCATTCCAAGGACACCTAAGTCTTCAGTTCCATAATCTGCTTTATAACCTGTGCTTAGTCCACCTGGCAATGGTAAGATAATCGTTCCTTGTGCATCTTTTTCTTCAATACTTTTTGCATCGTATCTAACATCTTCACTAAGAAAGAACATAGCAAAGTGTTTAGTTTCTTCAATATTATTTGGAAACGATAGTCTTTTACCACCAGTCTGTGAATATAAACTTGCAAGTGGATAACTTTTAGACATATAAATATTCCTTTGAGTAGAAATCTTTCATTTATTTATATGGCATATTCAGGTAGATTTAGACCCAGATTCCCAAAAAAGTATCGTGGTGACCCGTCGAAGATAATTTATCGCTCGTCATGGGAAGCACGATGTATGAACTATTTTGATCTAAATGAAAATATAGTTTGGTGGGCGAGCGAAGAAGTGATCGTACCTTATCGTGATCCGTTTGGTAAAGTCAGAAGATATTTTCCTGATTTTATCATTCGTGTTAATACAAGGGAGGGTACAACTAAAACTATTATGATTGAAGTCAAACCAGAGAATCAAAAGAACCCACCTAAGATTCAAAAGCGAAAGACTAAAAGATATATTAATGAGGTTGTGACTTATGCCACCAACCAAGCAAAGTGGGAGGCGGCAGAAGAATATTGTGCTGATCGTGGGTGGGAGTTTAAGGTGCTTACAGAAAAAGATATGGGCATCAACTCATAGAATACCACCACAGTGTGGGCAAGTATCCGAGTCACCAGCAGCTTCTTTGATTGCTTTCTGAAGTTTCTTCGCCTCCTTGATCTGAGACTTAATTACTTCCTTGCGACGCTCAGACTTAGCAAGAGACAATTCTTTTTTCAGACTCTCTTTAAGTTTATCCACCCTTCCCTGCAGAACAGGTAGAAATGATTTAATCATACGTTTATCCTTTCACTATTGACATTATAAATATATTAAACTGTCAACCCTTTGTCAAGAGAAAAAAGACATATGGCATCAAAATTCGATGAAATTTTAGCTCAAGGTGTAAGAGCTGGCCAAGTGCCGGCAAGAACTCAGGCAGCGAGAGATTGGTTTCGTGATAAGGCCAGAGGCACAACAGTAACACCGGAAGCAGTAGTTCGTGGCGAGAAAACTAGATATAAAAATCGAGTTGCAATGGGTAGGATGTACTTGTTCAACTATGATCCAAAAACAAAAGCTGAATTACCATACTACGATAGATATCCACTGATCTTCCCAGTGCAAGGTGCACCTGGAGGGTTTTATGGTATTAACATGCATTACCTTCCATACAAACTTAGAGCACAACTGATGGACGCTCTATATGATTTAAGTAGCAATAAACGCTATGATGAGAATACCAAGTTGCGTTTAAGCTATGAGGTCTTGAAAGGTGCATCTAAATATAAGTTATTCAAACCTACTTTCAAACGTTATCTCTCAGGACACGTTAGATCCAGGTTTATTGAAATATCTTCGTCAGAGTGGGATATAGCCCTGTTCCTACCTCTTGAGCGTTTTGCAAAAGCATCAAAAAGTTCAGTCTGGGCAGACTCCAGAAGGATGGCACGATAATGTATAGTATCGACCAACTAACATCAAGCATTGCCTTTCAGGGCGTATCCTATAAAAGTGATTTTCAAGTTAGAATCAATACAACACAAAACTTCCGAAATAAGTATACTAGGATTGCTGGGATACCACCAGACTACTTAACTTCTCAAATGGCTTTTCGTATTGAAGCAACAGAGTTGCCAGGTAGATCCGTTCAGACTATCGATTATCGGGATCATGGGGTCATGCGAAAGATTGGTTATAATGCTCAATATATGGATATCTCGTTACAGATTATTTGTAGTGAAGATTTGAGAGAGAAAGAGTTTTTCGATGTTTGGCATGATATTATTGTAGGTGGTCATCGCTCTGGTGGTAGAGAGGCTAGGTATGATAATCAATTTAATGTTGGATACTATGATGATTATGTCTGTAGCATCGACATTATACAATTCAATCGTCAAACTCAAAATCCGATTTATGAGGTAAAATTACTTGAAGCCTATCCTCTTGCTGTAGCGCCAATGTCAGTTAGCTGGGCAGATGGTGATATCCATAAATTATCCGTGACGCTTGCTTATAGATACTATACACACAATTTAGATAGTGTACCAACACGAGAGCAAGCAAGAGAGCAGTTTTCATCTGGACCTAATGGAGTACCAGGAAGTTTTTAATTAAGGAGTGATTAGAGAATGTTACCAAGTTTATCAGCGCCGGAGTTTACTACTACAATCCCCTCCAGCGGGAAGAAGATCAAGTTTAGACCGTTTTTGGTAAAAGAGGAGAAGATCTTATATTTCGCATTAGAGAGTGGCGAAACAGAGGATATGGTAAGTGCAATCAAAAATATTTTTGAGAACTGTATCTTATCAGAGTTCGATGTAAACAATTTAGCATACTTTGATTTTGAATATCTATTTTTAATGCTTAGAGCAAAGAGTGTAGGTGAAACAATTGATTTAAAATTAAAACATGATAAAGATGGCTGTGAGCATGTAAACGATATTTCTATTAACATTGAGGATATTAAGGTTCATAGAGAGCCAAATCATACTGACAAGATCATGTTAAATGATGATATCGGAGTCAAGATGAAGTATCCAACGATTGAAAGTCTCGGCGTATTAAATGATGAGAATACATTTGATATTATTCGTGATAGTATCGACTATGTTTATGATCAGGAAAACGTATATGACGATTTCAGTAAGCAGGACGCTGACAACTTTTTGGAAAGTTTATCAAAGAATCAGTTTGAACTTATAAGTGATTTCTTTGCAACGATGCCTAAGTTGAGACATGAAGTTAAGTATAAGTGCAAAGCCTGCAAGAAGACAGAAACAGTAGTTTTAGAAGGATTACAAAGTTTTTTTATGTGAGCCTCATACATGATAGTCTAGAAAACCATTATGTGACCAACTTTTCTTTAATGCAACATCATAAATACTCTCTAGTAGAACTAGAAAATATGATGCCCTTTGAACGTAAAATCTATATTTCATTATTAATTAATTATCTTGAGGAAGAGGCCGAAAAAGCAAAACAGAGAAGTTAAATGGCAGAGTTACCAAATCCAAACGAATCAGCAAACAGTACAAACAGAGAGTTAATTGACAGCATCAAAGAAGATGGAACATTAACTAGAGACTCTGGTACTAATAGTTTAAAAGCTGTTAAAGATTCTATTGTAAATCTCACTTCAAGTTTAAAGGTTAGTATGCAAGGAGTCGGCGATGACTTTGCTGAGACCATTCAAAATTTAGAAAATACGACTAGAGTTCAGTCAGAGGAAACTCGTCAAAAAATTAGTGAAGGTGTGAGAGCTGCTAATGCTAGGAGAGCAGAGGAAGCTGCAAACCAAAATCAGATGACTGATGGGGACGAGTCATCTTCTTTACTGCCAGAGCCAAATGAAGAAGAGGTACAGCAAACAAACTATCTTAAAAGTTTGGTAGACTTTTTTAAAACAAAACAAGAAAAGCTATTTGGTTCCTTGCTATCTGCTTTAGATGAACAGAGAGAAGGAGATGAATCCAGAGCAAGAACTGCTTTGAGACTCGCTAAAGAAAAGAGCTTAGAAGCTGGCCGGCTTGCTAAAGACAAAGTTGTAGGTGCTGCTGGCTCTGTTGCTGAGAAAGTCAAGGGTGCACTTCCTAAATTTAATGCTGCGACACTTATTAAAGCTCTTGGTATTGGAGCACTTGTTGCTGTATTAACTATGACTGGTGGTGACTTTGAAAAACTAAAATCATTTCTTACAGATAAGTTGATTCCTGCATTGAAGTCTTTTTATGACAAAGGGTTGAAGCCTCTTATTGATAATGTTATTAAACCATTCTTAAGCATTGCTATTCCAGCCCTTGGTGACAGTGTCTTGAAACTAATTGAAGATGTTGGAAAGTTCTTTGGTGGTCTTGGCGAAGCTGGCAAAATGATTAGAGAAGGTGATTACTCAGGCGCTGCAATGAAAGTTGTTACCTCTGTAGGCACTCTTGTCAAAGATCTTGCTGATAACATACTTACATTAGGATTGAAGTTATTTGGTGTAGAGTTTGCTGAGGGAGAAACAGCATTTGGAAAGATTGGTGACTTCTTCAGTAACATGATTACTGACATTACTAATTTTGTTAATACAACAATAGATGACATTACTAACTACTTCAGAGAAACATTCGATTCAGTAGTTGATTTCTTAGACTTCGGACCAAGATTAACTGCATGGTTCAGAGCTAATATCTTTGATGCTACTGGTGAACAAGTTAAAATATTTGGAAGTACGTTACCAGAGTTGTTATCAATTTTACAACCAGTTATTGATGAATTTAACAGAGTTACTACTAACATTGGTAACTCGTTCACAGAAGGTATTATTGATCCAATCAAATCAGTTATTGATTCCATCAGAAATATGTTCACCGTTCAGGAAACTACGATTGATGAAGATGGTGCTGAAGTAACTGAAGAGGCATTTTCACCATTACAAGCAATCAAAGATAAAATTGCATCACTCAATCCTTTCGCTGGACTTCTTACAAAGATTGAAGAATTTATGTCTGGTATAGGCGAAGCAATCATGGGCTTGATTCCCACAAAGGAAAGCATCACCTCTATGGTTGTTGGTGCATTGCCAGACTTTATGCTTAGTGACGATAAGAAATCTTTGAGTAAAACTGGTAAATTTTTGATTCCTGATTCTTTTGAAGAGGTAATCGAGAAAGCTCTAAGTGAGAAGATTGAGGGTGAACGAGAAATGGGTGGACCAGTACAGGCTGATAAACCTTATGTAGTTGGTGAAGCAGGTCCTGAGTTAATTGTTCCAAGTACTGCTGGTAAAGTTATTCCA
>TARA_R100000426_G_scaffold15870_3_pt1 | contig 13551 bp, 10 predicted proteins | sample TARA_R100000426 | Tara Oceans TARA_R100000426 (sample SAMEA2620421) | marine metagenome | biome: marine biome (ENVO:00000447); feature: surface water layer (ENVO:00002042); material: "saline water (ENVO:00002010), including plankton (ENVO:xxxxxxxx)" | depth 5 m
ACAAAACTTTGGCTTGTTAAACGCAGCCGGCACTGAAACCAAATATGTCATAAACGGCGGCGGTGCTTTTGGCACACAGCCTGGAGGTTCAGTTGGCGGAACGTTCGATGTTTTCTTTGGAGGCGCCGGCTCAGTTGCTGATGTTTGCACGGCTATTACATTAGCAATTAACAACACAGTTAACGCAGACTACACAGCCACTACTGATGGTACAAATATAACTGTTACTCAAACAACCGCTGGTACAGCTGGAAATCAAACTAATACTGATTCTGGTACCGGACTTGGCGTTGATTTAGATCCGTTCGAAAACGGCGCTGTGGGTTCTTCCGTAATCGTAGCTTCTGTTGATAACTTTACACTAGCAAATAATACATTTGGCTTGGTTAGTGCAACCTATGGTGCGGTAACAGGAACGTTGGCTGCAACTTGGTATATCGACCAAAGCGCGTCAATCGGTCTATCCGGTTCACGAGCCGATAATGGAACGATAGCTGTTGGTCCAGGGTACTATTTTGATTCCATAGGTACAAACAAATTTAAAGTACAAATTAGCTCCTCAAGTGGAGTTGAGATCGACACTGCATTTGGATTCACAGATACAGATGAAGACTTTATCAGAAAAGTTTTTAGCACCAATCCAACATTGACAAACGCTGCAGTTACCAAAACAAGCAGCAACTCCTTCTCTCGCTACTGGCTAGGTGAGTCTTATGAAGGTGCAGTAGGTCAGCTAACTGGCGGTACAACAACAAGCCAAGTAGGTGTTATCTTACCACTGCTAAGTGGTAGTGGCGCAAATGCTATTCTTGGAGGCGACTTCAAAAGAGATTACGAAGATGCATCAACTGGCTTCTTCTTCTCTCAAGATCTAGCGGCTGGCTCCGGTGCAGATGAAGCATTTGTCGTAGGCAACATGCAAAACCTGTTTAAGCTTGTAGCTAGAAATAGTGGTGATTATGTCTCCAGAAATCTAAAAGTTTCGATTGCAAACTTAAGAGCAGCACCAGATACTACCGTTGATCAACCATATGGCTCTTTCAGCGTTTTAATCAGAAAAATATCTGATACTGACAACAGAGTGGAGATAGTCGAGCAGTTTAACAACTGTAACCTAAATCCAAATTCACAAAACTTTATTGCTAAGAAAATTGGTGATAAATTTGTAGAATGGGATGACGGCGACAAAAGATATAGAGAGTTTGGTACGTATCCAAACTTATCTAAATACGTATATGTAGAAATGCCAGAAGAGGTACGCAGTGGTGATACTGATCCACGATTATTGCCTTTCGGTGTGCGAGGACCAATTCAGTTTAAATCCTTTAATGACCAGACAGGTTCAGAGGGTGCTGGAACAGGCGGTCGTCAGACTATGGTTTCTGGTAACTTTGAAGGCTTTGGAATGAGCGCAGTTAATAAATTTATTGGTGGGGCAACTCCAACAAACGGTCAAATTAACTTTGATTTCCCACAACTACGCTTAAGAGTTTCAGCTTCCGAGGGAAGCCCAGTCGATCCATTAAATTCTTTCTTTGGCGTCGACACTACATTTAACTCGTCAAGATTTGATAAATCTACTAGAGATCACCTTAAGATCTTCCCAAGAGGCGTTTTCAATGATCAAACACGCACTGAGACTGAAAACTCGTTTGACTTTACGCTTGATGACATATGTTTTAAAACGGGTACTACTGCTGGTGTAAAATTCTATGCTTACAAGGTTGGTTCGCGTGCTGGTGGAGCATCAAAAAGAGAAGGCTTAACCTATCTTCGTGGAACTGGATCTTACACTGAGGTTCTTGATGCTGGAGTAGATAGGTTCACTACAGTTTTTGCTGGTGGTTTTGATGGATTAGACATTACAGAGTCCGAGCCCCTTAGAGAAGTTAACTACCCAGATGCCGGTGCTACACCTTCAAGCATAAATAGCGCAGTGTTCAATTCTGTCACCGTTGCTCTTGATTCGATTAGAGATCCAGAGGTTGTCGAGTATAACCTTGCAGCAATGCCAGGTATCGTTAACTCCACTCTAAACACAAAATTAGTTGATATGTGCGAGTCACGCGGTGACGCGCTTGCAATTATTGACCTTAAGGGTGGCTTTACTCCACCGGAGCAGAGCACACTATCGGCAGAGGAAAGAAAAGGTACAGTTGATGCAGTTGTTAATACTTTAAAAACAAATGTAATCAACTCTAGCTATGGCGCAGCTTACTACCCATATGTGCAAATCAGAGATTTAAACAATGGACAAATAGTAACTGTCCCACCGTCAGTACCTGCAATCGGCGCTTTATCTTATAGCGAAAAAATATCTGAGCTTTGGTTTGCACCAGCTGGTTTTACTCGCGGTGGTCTTTCGGCTGGTAGAGCAGGAATTCCTGTGATCGGTGTGAAGGATAGATTACAATCTCGTGATCGTGATAAGCTCTACGAGAATAGAATCAATCCAATCGCTCAGTTCCCAGCGGAAGGAATTGTAATCTTTGGTCAAAAGACGCTACAAATCGGAGGATCTGCTTTAGATCGTATTAATGTAAGAAGATTAATGATCTTCCTAAAGAGAGAGATATCTAGATTTGCAGCAACAATCTTGTTTGATCAGAATGTTCAAACAACATGGAATAGATTCCGTGGGCAGGTCGAGCCATTCTTAAGAGGCGTCCAGGCTGGTCTTGGAATCACAGATTTTAAAATGGTGCTTGATGAAACAACAACAACTCCTGATTTAGTTGATAGAAACATTCTATATGCAAAAATCTTTATTAAGCCAGCAAGAGCAATCGAATTCATTGCCGTTGACTTTATTTTAACTGATTCGGGCGCAGCTTTTGAGGACTAACACTATTTACTATAACAAGGAGACTTATTAATGGGATTCTGGAACGACGTTACAACTGAGCCTAAAAGACAATTTAGGTATTACGCTACTTTTGGTGGCAATGATCCTGGTTCAAAAATAGAATCATATGCAATTAAAAGTGTTACCAAGCCGGCTTTTACAGTTGGTTCTGTGCCGCATCAATATGTTGCACATACTTTTTACTACCCAGGTAGAATAACTTGGTCGCCTGTTGATATCACCTTTGTTGACCCAGTAAATCCAGATAGTTCAGCTGTTGTTAGTAATATGATTGTTCAGGCTGGCTATAGAAAGCCGCTGGATGAAAATACTGCAAGAAAATCTTTCAGCAAGCAAAATTTTAAAAACGCTTTAGGTCAAATTACATTCAATCAAATTGATGCTGAAGGTGAAAAAGTTGATGAGTGGAGATTAGTGAATTCTTTCTTTACAAGTGTTAACTATGGTACATTAGACTATGGTTCGGAAGATCTAGTTGTTCTTTCTGTGACAGTCCAATATGATTATGCTGAATATGTAAACATGGGTGTTGCTTCTCCAAATTCATTATTAGAAAGTAATGCTACCGGGTCCTAGATGGTTTAAGTTAAAAATTGGTGTTATAGATGTCTTTTTGGAATAATGTAAGATCAGAACCCAAGATGTCGTATCGATGGTATGCATCCTTTGGTATATCTGGTGGCGAAGTTAAAACTTACACGTTAAGATCATTTCAGAAACCCTCTTTTCAAATCGCAACTTCAGATTACATTTGGCTAAACGATGTCAACTATCGTCCCGGAGTGTTATCTTGGGAGCCAATTGAGATAGTTTTAACAGACGGAGAGAGAAGAGATACTAACAACACAAGTAAGCTTGTAAATATTTTAAAAAGCTCTGGCTATCAAACTACAAACCCAAACAATCCAAGGTCTATAATTGAAAAAAAGAAGTCCTCTGCGTCTTTAGGCGGTCAGCTCTTTTTTACTCAAATTGATGCTAACGATAATCCAGTAGAAGAATGGATATTAATTAATCCATTTTTGCAATCTGCCAATTTTGGTCAAGGTAATTATGGAGCAGATGAAATTATGTCGGTGCAATTAGTAATTCGATATGATTATGCAAAATACAACTTAAGAAGTTCTTAAGAAATAACAATTTATAAGTTATAATAAACAAAAAGAGGTTACAATGTCAAGAAATAAAAACAGGGTGTCTGCTAATAAAGTAGAGCAACCTATTGCTCCTGTTAGGGAACAGGTGACTCCATTTAATTTTATTGTTCCAACTGAGGTGGTTGACTTACCAAGTAAAGGTGAGTTCTATCCAGAAGGTCATCCCTTACATAATGTATCTTCAGTTGAAATAAAACATATGACAGCTAAAGAAGAAGATCTTTTAACTTCTCAAAGCTTGATTAAAAAAGGTCTAGCTATCAACAAAGTTTTAGAAAGTATTTTAGTTGATAAAAAAATAAGAGTCGATGATCTCTTGATAGGAGATAAAAATGCTTTGATAATCGCTTCCAGGGTTTATGGATACGGTTCCGAGTATAATGTTAAATTGAACTGTAGGCATTGCGGCAGTGAATTTGATGCAGAAATAGATCTAAAAAGCTTTGAAGCAAAAGACACTAGCTTGTCAGATTCGGTGTTAAAAACAGAAGATAACACTTTTCTTTTTACACTTCCCAAAAGTGGTTTCGAGGTAGAATTTAGACCGCTTACCTCTAGAGATGAAGACTTTATATCAAAAGGAAAAAATAAAGGCACAACAAGTTTACTAAAATTAATTATTATTTCCATTAATGGACAGACTGATTCTTTTTTCATTGAGCGAGCATTACAAGTATTACCTATTTTAGACTCAAGCATGTTAAAGAAAGCATATGCGTCTGTCGCTCCTGATGTAGACATGTCGTGTGATGTAGTTTGCCCTCATTGCAGTGGGGAGTCCAATGTGGAGGTTCCGCTTACTGCGGAGTTTTTTTGGCCTAACCTCTGATTATATAAAAGACGTTTACGAACAAATGTTTTTTATGAATTACACTGGTAATTGGTCTGTCACTGAGCTATATAATTTGCCGATCGGTCTTCGTAAGTGGTTTGTCGAAAGAACGCTTAAACAAAAAGAATTAGAAAACGAAGCAATGGAAAAGGCAAGACAAGGCTCAAAAACAAGATAATTCCCCTAAAACACTAATTATACAAAAGGAGTTTTGTGTAATGGATAACCCTATAGTCATTAATGTATCAAAAGATAAACTACTAACTGAATCCTCCATAGCATCATTTGCCGCTCAAATAAAAAACATTTTAAGAAATGTCCTATCTTTAGAGGCTTATAGGGCTATAATCAGAGAAGAAGAGGAAGAAACAAAATTTGTTGTTAAGGGATCAAAAAAAGATGTTATGGCATTTGCTGACACCTTAGAAAAAGAAAAACAATATGCAAAAGACTATATGGAACACGGTTTAGGTTCCTCTGAATTATCAGACACAAAACTAGAATTAGAAAAATCAATTCACAATTTTGAGAAGACCACTGGCGTTAAGTGGCCAATAGGATAAAATTATAAATGGCTGAATTAACCCCAGAACAACTAGAACTACTTGAAAAAGCTGAAAGTATAACAAGAAAAAGCATTGAGTCGCGAAAAGAAGAATTACAGATCCAAAAAGATATAGCCAAAGAGCTGGGGAAAGCTGAAGAGGTAAGGCGTCTAGAACTACAAACCGAGAGATTAAAAGTTGAGGCGGCTCAAGCAGCTTTAGATCAAGCTATTAAAGCTAAAGAAGACACGGCTGATCTTGTAGCAACACTAAGGCAAGTTACAGTTGAATACGAAAAACAAAGAAAAGCCTTAAGCGATCAAGAAGAATTTATAAAAACAATTGATGCTGACGCCGATCAAGTCTTAACCAGCTTCTTTGGTATAACTTCTCAAACAAAACAGTTTGCTAAAACTCTAGAGCAAGGTGGTGGATTAGCCAATGTTTTAAAAGCCAGGATGAGCAAGGTAAAAGAAAGCCTAACCTTATCTAACATACAGGCAAAATTAATCCAAAAATCTTTTGAGAATATAAACAGGCTTGGTAAGTCTGTGAGTGGAGCAGTCTTAAAGCCAGCAAAAGAATCACTTGATCTTGTAACAAATATAGAGAGAGCAACAAAAAGACAAGATGAGTTTCGTTTAGCAGCTAGAGAGGTTGGCAACACAACTGGTGCAGAGATTGCCTCTTTAAGTGAAAAATTTATGCGGCTGGGTCAAGAAACTGATGGCACCACTGAGGATTTTATTAAAATTAATAAAACGTTATTTAACACATCTAGGTTGTTTAGGGAATTAAAAAATGTTAATGATTCTTCTAGAGAGTCGTTAGAAAAAACCGCACAGACACTAGAGAGAAGATTTAATGTTTCTGCGACAGACGTAGCAAACACAGCCGATATCTTAGGGCAAACGTTTGGTAAAAGTGCTGTTGAGATAAGCCAACTACAAGAAGAGTTGGTTGTGACGGCAGATGTTCTTGGATTAGATGCAAAAAATGCTTTAAATGAATTTGCTCAACAATCAAATAATTTAGCTAAATTTAATGTCCCTGATTTGGTTGGTTCGTTTACAAAATTAAGCGCAATAAGTCAAAAAACAGGTATATCAATTAATTCTGTGATGGGCGCACTTGAAAAGCTATCAACTTTCCAAGGTGCATTGGATGCTGCTTCTAGGCTTAATGCTGTATTTAGCACCACAATAAGTGGTTTAGAATTAATGGATACAATAAATATTGAGGGTCCGGTAGCAGGTTTTATAAAATTAAGAGAGCAAATAGAGCTAAGTGGGCTAGAAATAGAAGATCTAAACTTTGCTCAGATGAGAGCTTTCACTAGCGCCATTGGCTTATCTGCTGAAGAAGTAAAGCAGCTAGGAAGAGTGTCTACAGACGAGCTACAAAATTTAGCCAATCAAGGATTGTCAATACAACAAGTTCAAACAAAATTAAGTGAAGGAAGAAAAGAAGCACAAACGACAGAAGAAAAAATAGCAGAAAACATAGACAACTCTACAACTGCAATGAATAATCTAGGAAAGTCAATCGATGGGATGACCAGAAGTATTAGTGACGCTATATCCGGTTTTGAAACAATGCTCTCTGTTATCGGCTTTCTCGGTCCAGCTGTTGGCGCAATGTTATTAAGCCCTTTAAACAAAGCTGTGACGAGAACCATTCCATCTTTGATATCAGGACTAGCTAATGCAAACGCCGTCGCATCTGGTACAGGACTAACTAGTCTTGGAGGTGCAGCAAGCGGCGCAACCGCTGGAGGTGTTGGACTCGCAGCTGGCGGCGCAGCAGTAGCAGCTGGTGGGGCGATTGGCACCGGTATTGGTCTTGGAATTAACGAATTGTTGCGGAGCGGTGGCTTTTATGAGGAAGACGAAGAAATTGATTATAATATTTTTGGAAGAAACATATTTGCACCAGGACAAAATTACATAAGTCAAAATACTGCAGGTGTTATGGGTGAGGCTGGCATAGAAACCTACACACAAAGAACAAATAAAATACTGAACGCTGGCAGTTCTTTAACAAAATCTCCCTCTGGTGGCTCATCTAATCAATTGCAAATGACCGTTAATTTTGTTACTCCTGATGGAAAAGTGCTAGACACCAAGAACATTTCTAAAACTCTTGACGAAAATGGTGTTAAAAATATTATCACTCAGTATCTCAAAGATAGCGTAAGTTTGGCTTAAAAAATAAAAATAACTATTTATAGTATGCCGGTAACTGATAGCGCAAGTAAAGGATTTAAACGTATATCGATTAAACCGCTGCATATTAAAGGTGCAGAGAGATTATATTTTAGCAGTATTATAACTGAATTTTCAGATTCATGGAATCCAAGGTGGACAGCGGAAAACGTCTATGGTCGAATGGATCCTGTATCTTTCTATGGAGGAACCAGCAGGGAACTCAGCTTAGGTTTTAGGGTTGTTTCTGATGACGCCGAAGAAGCAAAGTCAAATATGGGTAAAATACAAAAACTCATACAATACCAATACCCTTCATACACTCAGGACGCCCGCGCACCGAACACAATTAATGCACCACCTTATTTTGAGTTTCAGTTTTTAAATATTTTACAAAGCAGTACAGAAGGATCTGTTTTAACTGGGTATATTAACGGTGCCGTGCAAATAAATCCTGGTTTTCAAACCAGAGAGCAGGCACAATATTTTAATGCTAATTTTAACGAAATATACTTCTCTGATGTGACCATTGGGCTAAGAATACAAGTTTTACATCAAGGGTCTATCGGTTGGGAACTAAGAGGCTCGCGCTCCTCTAACAGCACAGATTTTAGTCATAAAAACTATCCATATGGGATTGATGATTCAAATAGAACGGTTGCAAAGGCGCCTGCTTCTCCTGCTCCGCAACAGACGCCGGATCCAGAGGATCCTACGCCAGCTCCGGATCCGCCGCCCGATCCGCCGGATGGTTTTCCGTGGAACGTCTGTCGGGTCGAAGGAGTGGACAAGTATGCGGGTATATTAGGAGTCAAACTAAAGCTACCAAATACTTAAAACAATTATTATAAAGAGAATAATATGGCAATATCTAGATATAACGAAAGACAAATTATAACAACAAACGATTCCCAATATAGGCTATCAAGTCTGTTTAAAAAAAGAGGAATTAAATCTGTTGATCATTTTTCTACACCCGAGTTAACCTATTTAACTTCTGAGAATTATTTAGATATCATAGAGATAACTCAAGTTTGGGGTGTTGGATCTAAATATTTTAAATTAGCCAAAGAGTTTTATGATGATGAACAGTACTGGTGGGTTATAGCTTGGTATAATTTAAAACCACTTGAAACAGATTTTAGTGTTGGCGATATTGTTTATATACCAACACCATTAGAAGAAATTTTATCTATATATGAGGTAATTTAAAAAACATGGCAACACCTCCCCCACCAGGAGCGGGACCTGGATCAAGAGCAGCAACAGAAACAGCGGAAAGAGCAAAACTTTATACTGAAAGACACGTTCCTTCTTTTAGCGACCAGTGTATCTTATTAGAGATGGCTGATGCGATAAGGGGCTTAGGCGGTCTAACAGCCGGTCCTGGTAATTCAGTTGGTGGCAAACCCGTCCCTGTCAGGCAAATAAATATCCCCCCAGCAGCAAAGCCATTCGGGTCAATACAAGAGTATGAAACAAATTTAGATTATATACAACACATCACCAGGTTAAAATCGAAGTACTTTAAAAAATATTTTCAATTTACCCCAGATGAGATAGCAAGAATAAGTCACTACATAACAATCAAAGAAAGGCTTGATAGTAGGGACCCTTCACAGCGCAGATCAACGACGACTACAATTTTTGGAGAGAGAAGCCAAAAAGAGTTTGCTATAAATGGACTACTATCTAGTAGAAGCAGACGTTTGGGAGCAGGAATAAAAAGCGTTAATGTTGATTTTGATGGTGTAGATTCTTTTACAAAAAAACAAGTTGTCGTAAGTGCCACTTTTATCTTTCAAGATATTAAAGAAATGATGTCCGATAGGTATGGAAAACTATTTACACTAGAGACAGATAGGGAGACAACACAAGGAAACAAACTTCGCACAATAGAATTCAAATTAGGTTGGAGAAGCGAAGATAAAAATTTAAAAGCTGCTGTTGCCAATTTAGATTTAACAATTCGTGCAACTTTGTTTAAGTATGATTTTGATGTTAGACAAGATGGTTCCATAGTGGCTAACGCAACCTACAGAGGACAATACGTTGATACTTTTAATGGTCCTGGGTCAAATGTGTTAGAGATAGCTAAAAATAGATATAAACAAATCAAAGATCAATTAAAAGAAATAGAAAAAACAAAAGGCGAAATAATTTCTCGATCAAGTAGAAATGCAAGAGAAGCACAGCAAGAGATAGCGATTCTAGATTTTTACATAAATGCATTGGATGAAACTCTTGGTGAGATCGATAGTGGCAAAATCATCATAAGAAAAGGCAGAGCGGATACAACAATAATTCTTTCAACTTCTGTAGCCACGCCATATGCAGGTCAACAATTTAGAAAGGAAGTAAGAGAAATAGCCCTGAAAAGACTAGAGAGGCAGTATACAGCAGCTGGATATACTGCCTCTGCTGTACGCACTACTAGGACGAAGGCATATAGAATATATGGGGCTATAGGAAGAACCGCGGGAGATCCAGCAGGAGGTATGCTTCTACGCGAATACTCAGAAGAATTAAAGAAACAAACTTTACACAAAAAAAACCTGATAACAACAAATAGAACAAATGCCACAGATGCGGGTACTTTTGCTGCAAAATACGCCGCTGATGCGCAATTAAGAAAAGCAAACTTGGGCAAACTACTAGCTTTACAAATTATAGGTGAGGGTCTTATATCAGAAGATAAAGTTAAGTATGCAGTCATAGACAGAGAAACAGTAAAACAATTTAAATTAGCTTCTGCGCTTGGCGATAAAGGCGCTGTAACGAGTACAGTTGATGACCTTCTTAGTCGATCAGCTGACATTATTAAAACCAACCGAGCTGATTATGAGGCAATAATAAGTAAGGAAGCGATAGATAATGTTAAATATCAAGTTGTGCCTTTTATTCTTTTTGGAGAATTTGTTGAAAGCATCTTAAGAATTCCTGTAGATTTTACTGAAGACGCTTCGGGTAAGATAATCCCAAACAAAAAAGAAATAGTTTATGATCTAATGAAAAAAGAGGGATCAGACTTTAGAGTTGATTTGGGTCTTGTTTCTTATGATGGTCCGTTTACAGGATCTAGGATTCATGATCTACCTTTATACTATTTGCCTATATCTTTACTAGAAATAAATAATTTTTTTGTTAGAGAAGTGATAGCTAAAGGTAAATCTTTCTACTCCTTTAATGATCTAATCTTAGATGTTGTTAAGAAATTTTTAACTGGAGTGTTTTCTTCTTGCACTAAAGAAGCAAATGCTCAATCTTTTTCGCCGCCAAAAATAGCCACTGTAATTGGAGAACAAAAAGAAAAAAAGAAAAAAGTCACTCAATTTTTTATTTACGGCGCAAAAAATGTAGTAAATGATTTAGCGAGTAAAGGATTAAATAAAAAAAATAAGTTTGGAAAATATAGCTCGAATATTAATGCCGCTGTGCCACACTTTTTCTTATTCGGAACAGATAAAGGAATAGAAAAAAATATAAAACTTCGTGACAATGCTGATGACACTTTAAAAACTGCGGTATATTACAGCCCAAGATCTTCTCTTGTTAATGAGCTTGATGGAGCTAAATCAATGAAACAAACCGGTTTCATACCCGCTGTGTTTACAGCAGATGTAACCACAATTGGCTTCCCTTTAATGTCGCTTGGTCAATTAATATACATAGACTTAAAATCTCAATTAACAGCTAAAAAAGAAGCTACAAGACCGTTTAAAGCAAGTGGGTACTATAATATACACAAGGTTAGCCATAATTTTACTGTTGATACCTTCTCAACAACCATTAGCGCAATAATACAAGTGCCTTATGTTAATAGAAAAAATCTTAGTATAGATAACACAGCGAAAGCTAGATCTTTGGGAGGGTACAAGAAAGCTGTTACGGCAGCGATAGGAGGTTCTAGCGGGGCAACACTAGCTGATACATTGGCAAAGGTGAGAGGTACAAAACCCTCGGTCAAAGTTACTGTTTCTTTTGCAGGCTCTGATTTTCAAGTCATACCTCAGTTGTCAAGAGGCGGCAACTCTAGTATTCTTGCGGGAGATATAGATAATGCTTTAGAATCTTTCAAATCAGCAATTTCCAGTACACCCAAAAATTTTAGTAGTGTTCCGTTGCAATTCAGACCAGATCCCACTAAAACAATTAAAGCAAATCACGCTGTTAAAGGCTCTACTTTGGCAGTTTTAAACGATGCTAATATATTAGCATCGCCGCCATATGCCGCGTTAGATCCACAATTACAGCAGGTGTTAATAGCGGACCTAAGAAAGACTGAAAAGGCTGGTAAGGTGCTATTAAAACAAAGATTATATTATATATACATATATGAGGATAATTCTGCAGACGTATTAGTAGAGCACCTTTACAACTAAATAAACAATAAAACTATTTATTATATGCCAGATTACAAGCCACCATTTGTTGCAAAAAGTGATATTCCTTTAAAATCTTATTTTCTCTATGAAAATAGAAGATGGTATCGAGAAAAAACAACAGAAATATATGAAGACATCAGCCCAAATTATCTTGATCTCTGGTATGATGTTCCCTATTATGGTAAAGTAAACCCTGCAGGGCAATTTGTTTTTCCCAATCCAAAGAAAATAATATTTCCATTAGGAACCCCCGGTAACGATGAAAATGTTTCAGGTTTTGATTTTGCTTTGGAAGCCTTAAATGAAATGGTTTTCTTTTTCAAAAGAGGTTCGGCATCAGGAAAGACTGGTTTAGGATCTCTTTTAAATAATTTTGAGGTTGTGAATTCATTTGTTAATCAACAACAAATATCCAAACAAGAAGCTTTTGATACCATATCTTCTTATAATAGACTAATAAACGTATATGGCTTAAACAGTAAAGTCTTAAACTTTCATCAATATATTTGTACTTTTATAGATTTAGCACAAAAAGAAAATTTTAAGTTTACTTTCTTTCATAAATATACTGGTATAAAATCAAACTTAAATTCGACTGGTCTTTCTTTTGAATTTGTACAAGCTAACCATGATGACGATAATTTAAAAAATAAATTTTATCAACATCCAGAATTTCATAAATATGTAAAAACAACTGCTAATTTTGGATTTAGAATAAATAAAAATGCCCCGTGGATGATTGCAGTTGATGTGAACTCGAAGCCAATGCTTCAAGAGAGAACGATAAAAAGGTCTTGGCAGCAATCAACAAAGCAAAAAAGAGCAGTCAAAACAGCTGGCTTTTTACAATCTAAATTTATAACAGATTCAGAAATTTTCTTTTCTAGGTATTATAAAAATGTAATGTATGAGTCCTATAATATTTTTAAAGAGGTTTTGATTGATGGTTATAATAATTATCAAAAAAATATGAGTTACGCTGTTGACCACGGCAGACCGCTTATAATAAGCGCAAAACAGAATAAGTTGATATCTGATCTTAGAGTGGTTAGACCTAAATCAAAACAAGTAGATATTAAAGAATATTCGATACAAGAATATAATGATTTTTACTTTATTGACAAATTTAATCAAATATTAAAAAATGAGTTTAGAGGTCAGTATAATAATAAATCATATAATAATTTTAAATTTAATTTAAATAATTCTTTAAAAAAAGAAAAAAATATAGATAAATCGATTGATCTAATAGATAGATTTTATACGTTTAATAAAACATACGATCCCGTAACTAAAAAGTTAGCATGGACCCAACCAAAAAAACAATTGACACCAGTAAAAAGTTATGCTAATCTCCAAGACAAACCTCAACCCACGGTTGGCAAGGTTGTAACTGAATTTATGCCGGATATTTAATGATTTTCCAAACATTTGATGAAAAAAACAAGTGTTCTCTAATTTACAAAAAGGGAACATTTAGCGAACAAATCACAGATAATTGTACCAAAACTTGGTCTTATGCTACTTATCTACGCGACAAGGAGGTCGAGTATGCTAATCTT
>TARA_R100000426_G_scaffold10341_2_pt1 | contig 13271 bp, 7 predicted proteins | sample TARA_R100000426 | Tara Oceans TARA_R100000426 (sample SAMEA2620421) | marine metagenome | biome: marine biome (ENVO:00000447); feature: surface water layer (ENVO:00002042); material: "saline water (ENVO:00002010), including plankton (ENVO:xxxxxxxx)" | depth 5 m
ATACCTATTATTGGAAAAGCTCTAAGCTACGGTGGTTTTAATGTTAATCCTCCTCCTGTTTTGGGTGGATTTTTTCAATCTTTAATACCTACTGCCAACGAAGTTCTTAGCAAAACTCCATCTGAACTTCAAGAACATTGGTCCAATTATAGAAAAGAAATAATTTCAGTTTTATACGATAAAAAGAATAGAACTTCCTCATTCAAAGAAACGATAGATTTTGGACCTTATAAGGGATTTTCAAATTCAATTACGGACGAAAGTCTTGTATTCATGCATAATCTCAAAAATTCAAATGTCATCGATGTGAGCTTTGACGCCAGTCCATACAAAGGTGAACTGCTGAACGTGCAGAATGAATCTATTTATGGTTTGTTAGATCAAGCTCTGGAGGGCAATCAAGATCTTTTAGATAATACTCTCAAACTAAGAGCTTTTGAATACTTGGCTAAATTTGTTAAAGATCAGGGAGTAAATCCTGATGACCTAGTTGAGGTTGTAAACTTATTCAGGAACAACCTAAGTAAGGTTGAGTGGACGATACGGAAAGCCGGGTTGGACAAACTCCCGGCATTTGATTTTATAGAATTATTAATATTCAAACTTAATGGTAATGACTTTTCGGATGTTATTAGAAAAAATCGCCCTGGTCAAACCGCAAAAGTAGCTGCTGATACTCTTAGAAAGGTTAGCTCTTACATTCTTTCAGTCAATCTTAAAACACTGCCTTTCTTCAGCACTGTAGACTTTTTGGGTAGAAAATGTGTTTTAGTGGGTGCTCCGAATAAAATTATTGGATCCAAAGTTAATAGTCCCAGAGACAGTATACCTGCCCCATCCGTGTTTTCAAACGGCTATTATATTTTTGGGTACAAGCATGTAATAACTGCAAGGGATGCTTATTCTGAGTTTACACTGTATCAACATGGTCTTGGTGACTTTGCTTCAGACGCAATTAAAAAGACCACTGCCGATCTACTTGGAATTGAGAATAATAGTAATAAGAGTGTCAATGTTAAAATTCCTGACCAGGATCAAGGTGGTCTCGACCGCAAGCAGCAAGATATGGTTAGAGTTCAGCAAAAAACACCCTTTAGCCCTGGAGGATTCTAATGAAATACGTAGTAGGAGTTGTTGAAACTAACAGAGATCGTAGTAGATCCGGCGAAATTTGCGCTAGATTTCCTAAAGTCATGGATGGTGATTTACAGTGGGTCACTTACACATCCCCATTTTATCAGGTTAATGGGGGCGGTATTGTTGCAATTCCACAAAAAGGAGATCAGATTTTAGCTTTATATAATGAAGACGTAATTCCCGGTGAATCCTTACTTTATTACCATTCAACAATTGTAAAAAACAAAGCACAGTCAGGTGACGAAAAGCGTAACCCTAACTTTCAGGCATTAAGAAGCTCTGATCCAAAAGCTCAATATTACAACGATAATTCTCAACCAGTAACTCAAACATTTACTAATTCAGTTGGAGCCGGTCTCATCATTCAGAGAGACTTCTCGAAAAACAAAATTAGTAACAACGTGACTGTAAAAGCTGAGACCGGGGATGAGGTTAATGTTGGACCTCTAGGCTTTCAGGTTAGGAATGCTCAAGGAGACTCTATTGTTCTAACAGGATCAAAGCCAAATGATTCCCACGCTGCCCGATCCTTATCCATAGAAACTCAATCTATGCAAGAATATAAGTGTACATCATCCGACATAAAAATTAAAGTTGTTGATGGAGGTGACATTAACATATTGAATGATTCAACAGGTTCCTTTGGACTAAGCGGTGTTGGTGGTAAGTGGTCTGGAAACATCAGACTAAAGAGTAAGGAAAGAAATATTGATTTAGCAGCCCTTGGAGAGGAAAGTAATGTAAATATAATTACTCAAGGAGCTACGATTCAAGTGGACAGTCAGGGCACAGTTAAAATATCTTCAAATAGCAATATACAATTTGAAAGCGCACAGAGTATCAACTTAAACGCCGCTCAGGGTGTTAATATATTTGGGGGTAACGGTGTTCAAATTGGTTCCAATGGTAGCGTTAACGCAAATGGGTCTGTGGTTAATCTAAACGGGACTCCAGTAAGATTCTTACCAAAAAGCCCCTCTAAAGATGATATAGCACAGCCTGTTAACCCTGCTACCGGAAGCCCGCCACCAGGGGTTCAGATAGTCCCCAACGATTATAGCGACCCACTCGGAATAGGGTTTGGAGGTCTTGAAGTCTAATGTTTGATTTAAAAACTTTTTTGAGATCTGGTGGCAATGCATCTAATTTAGCTGCTCAGTTTGGAGTTCCAAGCTGTATGCTTGGTCTGGCATCTGATGTTCTTGGGCTCATCCCAACTCCTATCCTACTGGCTTATCGCCAATCCTTAGCTCAAGGCAGAGCGTTAGCTGATGCTGTCGTAAGAAGAATAAATTCTGACATTCGTGACGCTCTAGGCATATCCTTATTTCCTGATCGCGATGGCTTTTTTGGATTCTTTTCTAACTCCTCCAGGTTTGGATTGGATGTCCTTAGCGGTGTTACAGGCGCTTTAGGGACTTTCATCGGGTTTGCACAAGGCGCAGCAGCAGCCGCTGATGAGTTAGGTAGAAGGTTTGAAGCCGCTAAGAACTGCATGGAGAAGTACAAGGAATTCTTGGACTTTCAAAATGGAAACGCATCTCAACGTCGAGAGGAGCTAGCTGCTTTAGACCCTGCTGGGCTTGATGAAATAGTGAATGCTGAGTTTGGAGTAGCCATTCAGCAGCGAGGAATAGCTGAAGAATTTGTTAATGCCGCTGACTCTCAAATTTCTAATATTGACAATATAATCCTCGGTAGAACTTTAGATCCTTCTCTAGAACCTGGAGAAGATGAGTCTCCTGTGGAGTCGGTATTTAGACTTGAAGCAGGCCCACCGAAGTCGAGGTCTGGTAAATTCGTTCTTTCAGTTGACGGGTTATACTATGACTCACAAGCCAGTGGGATCGAACCAGCACTTCTTGAATTAGCAGAACGAGATGAAGATTTAAGATTTAGAAAAGGTGGATTTCCTAACGGCGAACTATGGAAACTTGAATTTGATCCTAGCCTTGGTGGTCGAGGGATTCCAACTACATCCAAAGATTTAAGATACTATTTCGACACCATTCTAGATCCTAACATAATTGATAACTCACCCTCTTTATCAAGGTTTTATGATCAAGACAATCTGTTGATAAGCCTTGAGGGTCAAAAGGATAGAAAAGTATTTGATGTATCTGCTGAGTTGCAAGAATTAATAACCGCAGGATCTTCAATTGCTGTTATCGATAATATGCGTCAAGTGATGTTTTCTGAGACATCTCAGTATCAGCAGAAAATAAATAAAAGAAAGAAGCAGATTGAATTAGCTGTTAAGGTACCGGCATTCTTAGGTAAGGGACCTCAGTTTACCCCAGGGAACATACCCGTTAATGATTTCTCATATTTAGCTGGTTCAAACTTCTTGGTGGATATTGAGAATCAAAGAAGCATAGTTCTTGATCAGGCTGATGTTACCGGAGTGGTCTTGCCTCTTGAAGTCAAATTTACCGAGAAAATAGAAACAAATGATACAGTCTTCCTTGATCACATTCTTTTGGCAAATGTCGCAAAGGGTGAAATCATTGATGATGCTCCTGCCTCGTCTGCTCCTAGCTTACAGATAAACACGAGAATATCTGAGAACGGGTTAGCTGCATTGTACAATTTCTTAAAAGCTGAGACAAGTGAAACCTCAGGAATTGATTTTGGACTTCACAACAGCAGTGAGTTTGGCAAATCCCATAACGGTCAGATTGTTGGGACAGCATCCTCTATCTTTAATAAAGGACTAGGTATAGCAAATCTCGAAGGTATTTGCAAATTAAATACCTCTGATAATTCCATTATATCTTCAATAGGAAGCTACATAAAGCTTCCTGAAGTTAGAGCACTTCAAGATTTATTCTACAAAACTGCTGGTGCTTCTTTTGAGACTTGGATTCATGCTCCAAACTTAAATAGTGTGTCTGCCGGTTATGAGGTGGGAGCATCATCTACTTCTGCATTGTATCGAGTTATATTGGCAAATGAGAATACTGGCATAAGTGACTCTAAGACGCCTCAAGCTGATATTAATAATCTAAATCTGGACACTGGAACAGGTGTCACGCGAGGGATTGTTTACGGTTTTACAAGAGACAGGAGATTTACCTCAAACGAAGCTCCTAGTAATGCATCAGGTGATAATCCTACTTCTAGCCTTCAATTAGTGCTAGCTCCAACACAATCGTTCGATTCTTCAAGCGCTGGTTTCATAACAGATAGAAGCACTAATTGTAATAGGACAAGTTGGAGAGGTATGAAAGTTCCAGTGTTCCAGACTTTGAACGGTAAATCCCTTTCTAGTTGTCAGAACGAATTTTGTCATTTATCTTTGACATTGGACCCAGTTAAAGACTCCGTAAAAGTTTATTTGGACGGTGTAAACGTTGCCACATCTAGTTATCAAACTGTTTTTGGAACAACTAAGCCTGAGGAGGTATTCAAAGCTCCCTCGGTGTTCCAGAACAATTCCTTTAAATATGATGCTTCTACTGCAAACTCTGAGTCAATAGATGCTGCCAAAGCTGGGCCTCAATTAGACACCTTCTTCACTCCATGGATTCTTGGAGGAGGATACACCGATGGTAATCCTAACGGCAACTTCATGGGAGGAGAGTTTAACGGAAGGATAAGTGGCTTAAGGGGTTATCTGGGATGTGTGAGATTCTACACTAGACCTCTTGAGGATTCTGAGGTTTTGGGTAATTACAACGCTACTCAAAAATTCTTTAAAAACATAGATCTAAGCTAAAATGCCAATCTCAACTAACGTAACAACCTACGGGAAAATTTCTCCTCGTCTGATTAAGAGACCTCCTACCCTGGAGGATCCTAAGTTTCAGGGTCTTGTTTATCCTGTGCCTCTTAATCCTAAAAATGGATATTTCAGTAAGGCATCTAATCTTGATTTGATTAAGTCCAACCTTAGCACTCTAGTTAGAACTCAAAGAGGTGAGAGATTTATGCGTCCTGACTTTGGATGTAATCTTAAAAAATTCCTTATGGAGCCTTTGGATGAAGGCTTGTTTTCTTTGATAAAAGAGGAAATTGTTACCGCGATACGTAGATACCTTAGAACTGTTGCGATAGGTAAACTTCAAGTATTTGAAACACGAGGTGGTCAACTTAAAGTTAATCTATTCTGCTCGGTCAGGGATGCTATCGCTACCGCTTTCAATATTGGAGTTAGAATTTAATGGTTGTCTTCTCAGGAACAGTTGAATCAGACTTTTTAAAACTATTACCGTCTGATCTTGATGATAAAGAAAAGCTGATTGATTTTAGTGCTTCAGATTTTGAAACCTTACGTCAAAATCTAATTGAATACGTAAAGGCGACTTTCCCATTAGATTACAATAACTTTGAAAGTTCAGACTTTGGAGTCTTACTTCTTGAAATGATGGCCGCAGTAGGTCACATTCAATCTAATAAGTCTGATTATCTGGCTAATGAAAACTTTATAGGAACGGCTCGTAGTAGGGATAGTGTTAAGAGGCTTCTAGAATTAATCGGAGTTAGGATGAAGGGTCCTATCTCTGCTGCTGCAAATGCCTCCTTAACCTATGATGTTTTGACCGTTGATAACCCCTCGTCATTGACAGTGTCCGCAGCTAACAGAGTAATTACAATAACTTCTCCTGAGGATAACGCTTCCGTAAGTTATACACTATACAAGGTTAACAATAATGGAACTGTTGATTTAACTGATCCTACAGAGGATTTACAATTTTCTGTAGTCTCTGGTAGCACGGTATCAGTTACAGATGCCGTATTACTCGAAGGAGCTTTAGTTGTTGAGACTGGCACGTTTACGTCACCGTCTCAGATTAAAACAATTAATTTATCACGATCTCCTTATATTGAGAGAAGTGCTCAGGTTTACCTGACAGGAAACACAACTAGTGAGGGCGTTTACAAAGAGGAGGACAATATTTATTTTGCTTCAGGTGCTAGCGATAAAGTTTTTCAGGTTACGACTGATGAGAATTTTAGAGCCTCCATTCTTTTTGGAGACGACAGCATCGGAAAATCTCCCTCATTAGGTGATAACTATGTTGTTACTTATCGTGTTGGAGGTGGTAGCAGAGGTAATATTGCAGAAGGTGCCATTAACGCTCAGACCGAAGGACTCTCAGTAGGACCAGGTAGAAGTGAGACGGTGACTCTCACTGTAGAAAACACCAGTATCGGCACGGGTGGCAGAGACGCTGAGTCTGTTGCTCAAGCTAAAAGATACGCACCCTTGTTTTTTAGAACACAAGATAGGTTAGTTACTTTGCCAGATTTTAAAGCTTTCGCTAATAGGTTTGCTTCAAATTATGGTTCAACAGGAAAAGCAACAGCAGTTGTTCGCAGAGCATTCTCGTCCGCAAACATAATAGATGTTTTTGTACTCGAAAGAGCTTCGGACACTCAGTTAAGAAGAGCAACTCAAGAGTATAAGCGTCAACTCTTGGAGGCCATAGAACCTCAGAAGATGCTAACCGATGAGGTTGTAGTTGTTGACGGGCTGATTAGAACTCTTGATCTCGCTATTACTTTAAATGTGGATGAGAAGTTTAGAAGGAATGAAAGCATTATAATACAATCTGCTAGAGCTTCCATACTAAACTACATGAACTTTGATAACACTGACTTTGGCGAACCCTTTGTTCCTCAAGATTTAATCAGAGTTCTTCTGAAGGACGAGACAAATATTAGATTCGCAGAGATTACTAATGTTGAGTCTCCGATTAAAGTTGGATTCAATGAAATTATCCAGCTAAACAACTTAGCTATTAAGGTAGAGTACGTCTAATGTCAGGAAAGACTTATTTGAGAAATCAGAACTTCTTTCAAAGAAATTATTCTGAAGCTTTAAAATTTATTCTACCGGGCTATCTGTATGAGGACGACGTATCTGGAACTCCTAAATCAGAGGATCTTGTTGATACGATCATCAACAGTCATATAGATATTGCTAACAACTTCTCTTCGGTATTGAATGTTAGCGCAGTTTCTAATTCAGCTTTTAGTGGAATTAATACTCTTGAGGGCATAGCTCCGTATTTTGTAAAACAAAACAAATTAACTAACATCACAACTCAAAGTTTCGAAGACAATGTTCTTTCATACTTTGATGTAAAATTTAAGGATTTTGCAAGTCAGGACGAATTTTCTACCTATGTAGAAAATACCTTACTATCCTCGATTACACTTAACAATCCTGATACAACTAGATTCTCCACAATTGGAGATTCATCCTCCATACATAATTATTTAATCTCTAATTTATCCTGGATGTACTTTCTCAACACTTCAGGAGTTTCATTTAGCCCATCTTCTTTTGTAAAGGATCTTTTAGTAAGTAGTTTGTATGTTGGTAAGCCTGTTGTAACAAAAGATGGTATTAATGGATTATCGGAATACATTTGGAAAAACGCATCTTCGGTTTATTATCCCTCCACAATATTTGCCAGCGGTACAAGATCAGACCTCAGTGGAACGCAACAGTTAGATAAACTTAAAACTTGGAATGATGTTATCTATTCTCCTTTGTTCGCTGACTCATCAGATTTCAGAGTAAGAGATAAATTTGAAACATATATTGATAGTGCTCTTAAGTCTTCAGAAAAAATAGAGAATGGTCCATTTGCAAGATTGATAAGAGCCCTTTCTTTCCTGGCTTTTGATATCAATAATGACACTGAGCAGATATCAACTCTTTATGATATCGATGATTGTCCTGATGACTTCCTGCCTTTGATAGCTCAACTTATTGGTTGGGATCTTTTTGGTAATAATCCTGAGAGATGGAGACTTCAACTTAGAAACGCAGTTTCAATCTACAAAGCAGTTGGAACTAAGAAAGCTATTCAAAGCACGATTAATTCCATTTTCCCTAAGGACAGCTTTCCGATTCAAAGCAGAATAGCTGAACTTTGGGAGTCTTATGTTCCTTATCTAATTTATTATTCTCTAGCCACTGAATCTCCATTCTACAAAGACTTTAGTACGTGGACTCCTGATCTCGCAGTGAAAATGAATGTTGAAAATTACTCAACTTCAAGTATGGATGACAATATAAGATTGTCAGTCGATAGGATACTTCTGGAGATCATTCAAAAATTCCCTGATAATTTCCCAATTAATTCCTGGTTGTCTGAGTTTGATGGAGTCTTTAATTATCGAGGTAGGGACTATTCAATACCTCCCTTTGAGGAATATCCGTACTATGTCAACACTGAGTTAAGTGAAGACATGGTTTCGTTTATAGCTGATCGTCTTGCTTGTTTTGGAGTTAGACAAGATTTTGCCCTTGATGTTAGTTCATATATAACAACAAAAGCTTTAACTAACGATGATGAGCCTAAATTAGGATCATGGTTGATATTTACATCGGGTTATAATCAACCTCCAAACCTTGATAATCTTATCAGAAACTTAAATGATAAGAATTTTGATTACGCTTCTCTCTGGTCTGGAAAATCCTCACACTTTAAACTAGTTCTTGATTCATCGGAATTTGATTTTAATAAAAAGAATCTAGATACGACCGACAGCGGTGATGCCTTACATTTTGCCACAAGGGTAGTTAATAATTTTGCTCCGGCTCACGCGATACCTCTAATTTCTTTTGAGATTTCTGCTGCTCCTGATAATTTAGGTTTTGAGTCAAGTTGTCTGCCTCACATATACTTGGATAGTGAAGAGCTTGATGTGGCTGCTGGGGATAATCGCTTTGCCTCAGGTATATTTTTAAACACGTACAAAAGAGGCATCAACACCACGGGCAATGTTATTAAGCGTGCAGCCACTCAATCTCTAGTCTCCTCAGAGTTGGTCAACGTATCAAGCATAGGGTCCGTCCCTAGAAAGTCATCTAGAAGAAGATCTTATGAGAAGATAATGCCTTTTGCTGGATACCATGACAGGACTGGTTTTAATATGCCAGTTTCCTTTGGCATGAATGCTTCTGGCCTTAGCGGTATTCCTTTAGGTTTAAATCCAAGTTCTCAAACATTTACTCCGGTTAGTAGTGTTATTAATTTACCTTCAATTTGGGCTCAGTGTGAAAACCTTAACTCTGATAACACTTACTATGGGTATGATGTAAGTAACACTCAAAACGTTAGAGGCAAGATTGGAGAATTCCAGAAAAACACAGATCGAACAACAGATCGAGGTCAGCTTCCCGACATATATGCCGCTATGCATAGGATCGGAGAAAACAGAAAACAGCTTCAAGCTTTGATTGATATTGGAGCTAGCACCTCGGCATTAAATAGTTATCTGGATGATTTATTGCTTGCTCTTTCTCTGGTTGCTACAGAGTTTGAACGATCTCGTCTTGGTGGTGAAATAGCACGAGTTAGGGCTTTGATTAATGGAGATACTAGATCTCTTGTTACAAGTGGCACTAATGCAAATGCTATCGGCTACACATTCCCTGAATCAGTAAACGATTATTATAACTTTGAATTTGGAAGAGACCTACACAGACTCTTCAGAATTTATCAGGAAAACTTTAAATGGCATAGGTTAAGCCCAGACGTTCAAGATAAAGACGGTGCCAATATATTCTCGCACACTTTTGGTCCTCTTTTATACAATCACGATTTTGAAGATCTCGGAAGCGAACAAACTTTAGTGGCGACATCATTCTCAGCCACACCTAGTATTAGTGTTACAAGTGCTCCCTTTACAGGGGCTGCATCCTTTGCTGCCTCAGGCGATTCAGACATGTACCTAGGTACATTTGAGCGAGTCTCTTCTGGAGTTTTGGACTCCGTGGAACTGGTGTTAACTTCGGGCTTAGGAGATAATAATTCATTCTCTATAGTTAGAGTCCCAGGATCTCAGAGAGCTTCTTTCGAGGATCCCTTCCTTTTTGATAATACTTTCGTAATAATGCGTGCAGGAAACGGTGCTGCGACAAGAGTGAGATTTGATATTTCCAAATATGCAGCAGATTCTACATACCCGATCGCTAACAATTTCCTATCTCCTGATCATGGCTTTGAAATTAATTTAAGAAGTTTAATTAGCAGAGATTCGGGAACCACCATAGGTGGAAGAGGTGTGGGTATTTGGATTCATACCAAGCCTGAAAATAACAAGATGTGGAGCTTCACTCCTAAGGGCAAATGGGTTCAACATAATCAGCTTATATCTAGAAGTGAAATGTTGAACGAGTACTCACACATAAAAAATATACCCTCAAGAGCTAACGACCCACAGTCAACAAATTCTACAACCAACTTTGAGTGCTTAGATCAGGTTTCCTCTGTTAGAACATCACCCATCATCGGTTTGAATTCTAGTAGTTTTGATGACTTTACGGTTTCCTTTGACACTCGCAACAGAGACATTAGGCTGCCCACAGATTATCAGAAAGAATATAATCAACTTCATAGATTAGATCAAAATTATGTTGTTGAGGTATTTATGACTCCTGGCGCTCAATCTGATGAATTCATGCTAGTTGATACGGTTGCAATCCAAGACACAACCATGAATCAACTTTCAAGAATATTTGCCGCAGGAACTCTTAACAACCCGTTATGTGTGATTGAGGACTTTAAGAAGATTTGCACTGAATATCGTGTCGATCTCACAAAGAAAGATATATTTGATATATTCAAACACTTCAATAACATTGCAGGCAAGAATGCAGCGACTGCTTACGCTAGCCGAGACAAGGCTAAAACTGCGACTATAATGGAGAGCGAGGGTGGATCAAGAATTGATTACCGATTACCTGATGCGCTTATATCAGTAACTCGCTCTTCTGAAAATAATAGAAAGGCTCTTACAATTACCCCAGTATAATGTTTGTTCAAGGATTTGGAGAAGTTTTAACTGATATTCTGACGGTAAACCCAGCTTTGTCTGAGTTACCATCAGTTAGTTCTATTCTTGACACATCAAATTACACCTTTCAAGCTGTAACTTTTGGCAAGGACGCTGAAGGCTTTGTTCAGCATTCACATGCGGTTTCATCTACTCAATATGTGAACGGTGAATCAGTTTCGGGTGCTAGTTCTTATGATTCAGGATTTTTGAATATCATAAACTATGGCTCTGATGTTGCTAGTGGAGCTTCTTCATATGTGGTGTCTGCCACTTATGGTCAGTTTATCTCCACTTATAACTCGGTTCCCAATGACCCATCGCCTTTGGATACTAGGCTGGAGCGCGGATCTACATTATCCACGAACTTATTGGATTACCAGTATGCCAGTGCGTTACCTGATTCTGGACATTATTCGAACGCCATCTTAGACTCTCAATTAAGTGCTATCTGGAACAAGGTGGGTGCTTACGCCCCCTCGGGGGGTGCTGAGTATATATTCCACGAAAAAGACAAAAACTTCGTTTTTTCAGGCATAGTTTCTGGCGTATTTAACAAAGATTCAATAATAGATAAAAATGGCTTTGTAACCATTTGTCCGTCATCAGTTGAACAGCTTGAAGGTATAGCCTTAGTATCAAATAGTAATCATGAAGCGGGATCTTTAGTGCTATCCAGCGCCAGCTTAGGACTTGCACCCTCAGCAGGAAGCTTGGTGATATCTAATAGAGTTGCATCTGGGGATGCGATCACTCTAGTTTCTTTTGGAAGCATCAAGCATGTAGGAGTCTACTGTTTAGATTTAAAAGACATGTTAGCTTCAGGGTTAATACCTCCTTACAGTTATGATGCTCTAAATAATAACAGGAAGTACAAGCTAGTGGCTAAGTCCACAATTTTGGACAATCCTCTTTTCCATAGAGACTTAGTTTTACCTGGTCTAGCGACTTGGCTTGGTACCACAAACACTATAATAGCTTTAACAATGGATTTCAAATGATTAAATCACTGACAAGCCAAATGGGTATAAAAGGACACTTAACGGTGCATAAAATCGTTGAGGGTCAAGAGGAGCTTATATACGATGAGGATAACGTCATTGTTTCTGGCTTTGGATGGGCGCTCTCACACCTGTATGGCAAGGTGGGTTCTGATACAGTAACTGACTATCAGATCGATAGGTTTAAACTTGGAGTTAGCGGGGGTTCTGAACTTCAAGTAAGCACTACTAATAATCTGTCTGGGGAACTATCTTCGGTGGCAGAGTACGTAGGCACTGGAGATAGCAATCTAAATGTTGTTTCGGGATTTAGGTGGGCCAATAACGTAGCAACTACCACTGGTGAGATATTTGCCAAGATACCTTTTAATAAGGTTACTAAGGTGGATGATCGAACGGTGCGGTTTACTATTTTTGTTGATGAAGATTCCTGTAACAATTTATCCAGACCGGGTAATGATGAGGCATCTCTAAATGAGATCGGCATATTTATAAAGAATCCAAAAGCGAGTGCGACTGAAACATCTATTTTAGCAGCGTACCGATACTTTAGTAATATTAGAAAAACATCAGACTTCGCTTTGGTGTTCAGGTGGACAATATCATTCGGATAAAATGTTAAACCCAAGTGACGTATATGTATCAGGTGGATCTGACAATCTTTTAGTCTGCTGGACTGACAAGGTTACTAAATATGACGCTAGTTCATTCTATAATTTTGAACAGGATAACCTACCTCTTCATGATTTGGACGAGAGAACTGAGCTTCTTTGGGAAAAGTTTGGACACCCAACATCAGCTTTAGCAGGGATGTCGTTTGTTGTGTCAGCAGACGCAACCTCTTCCTGTAATCCTACTTTTTTCACTACTTTAAGTTCCTGCATTAACGCTCTTCCTGAGGTTATCAATTACCCAATTCTGGTGGAAGTTGCTAGCTTTGGAGACTTAGGTGGGCTTAACATATCTAACAAGGCTTTTGGACCTTACGGGTCTCTAGAGGTAATAAACCGTAACAGTTCCTTCGCAGGCGCCATGGATATATCTGGCAACGGTCTTGCGGCTCAGGAATATGATTCTGCATTTACTGACTATAAGTTAGCATCCGCGATTTCTCCAATCGTCAGCGCGATCGGGGCTTCGGCGCCTGGACTTGCTTATGACATGCAGTCTGCTCAAATCTTTAGTACAGGTCAGTATATTTCATCTTCTCTGTCAACTCAGTTATGGACAGATCAAAGATTTGATACCTTTAATCCGTATGTATTCTCTAAGAAAGTTAGAGGAACTCAGTTAAACAGACTAACGGCTTCCTTAAGCAGCACCATCGATCCTTGG
>TARA_R100000426_G_scaffold82385_1_pt1 | contig 13219 bp, 26 predicted proteins | sample TARA_R100000426 | Tara Oceans TARA_R100000426 (sample SAMEA2620421) | marine metagenome | biome: marine biome (ENVO:00000447); feature: surface water layer (ENVO:00002042); material: "saline water (ENVO:00002010), including plankton (ENVO:xxxxxxxx)" | depth 5 m
AGTGTTGTAATTTCCAGTTCTGTAATCTAGGCCTGACACCGATTCGCTACAATCCGACCCAATTAGCTGATTCAGTCAATTGACCGATATAGGGTGACCGATTTTCCGTCTCGAGTAGTTCGGAATCTAGTGATTAGATTTTTCTTGATTAGTTCTCCAGTAATTTTACCGATTTTAGGTGCGCTCATGTCATAACTCGATAGTTTTCTAACATAGTTCACAATTTGTTCAGCACTGACTTCATTCTCTTGACGAATGAACTTCAATACAGAACTAGAGTAAGAATGCGGATTTGTTTTTCTCTGTATGAATGTTCTTCCGTTTGCTAGGCTATGTTCTAGTTCGCTTTGGTCTAGTTCTTGTTGAGAAAGGTCTGGAAAATTTCGTCGTAATAACCTATTATATTGGAACCCCATCGGTGTTCCTACTAATTGCCTTGCATGAACATCGCACAAAACCCCATACATGGCGTTTTTTGTGCATTGTCCTTTTGATTTTGTTCTAGTTGCCTTGCACTTCATCTTCGTAACCCCCTTGAATTGAAACCTAAAAGTCCGTTATCGTCGTTCACACCCTCGACCCGTAAGTCATTTGGTTGAGCGATTGAAATGTCTGTAGCGTCAAAATGCCAACGCTTCAAATTAACATAGTCATATTTCTTGTCATTCGCACGACCCCAAAGATATGCAACTTCCCTTAAGGTGTAATCGCTATTCGCTTCGGCATCTTCAACCTCAAATGATACTAATACGATAGTTCGATTTGAACCGGCTACTGGTTTAGATGGTGAAAGATATCCAAAGTTACCGGCTTTGCCATGCGCTTCAACTTCTAATAATGAAATGTCCCATTGTCGCCTTGCATATTCTTTGACCATGTTGGAGATTTTCTTATTCTTGATACTGAATTTGTGGAATACTGGTAAATCTAACAATTCTTCGTTAGGCATGCCGAATATTTCGGGGTAATTCATTTGCCATACGGCTTGAAGTATGGCGTGATTATGAGCGACAGACATAGAGCGACCCTTGACATTGACATACCATGAACCTAAGCCATGACACTTAGCCCCAAAAGTTCCGTCATGTGCTATCATAGCATAACGCTTTGAGCCTTGAACGACTCCTGCTTTTGCTACATCGCAATTGGGTAATTCGTCACTTGTTTTATTTGAAAATCCTATATTCAATGGTTCGAGTGCTTTCACTGCTTTTTCAAAGCCTTCGGGTGATGTAAGACCTGAATCGGTGTCATTGTAATATGCGTCACTAGATTCATTTACAATCCACATGCAATGTCGAATTGCCCCTGTTATTGAACTGGCAATAAGAGCGTTAAACCAACGACCTGATTCTTCCCTCTCTCTACCGTTCCGATTTGCAAAACTACCATACAAGCAATTACCGGCCAACTTCCACCACTGATTAGGAACTAGGTTCTCTTCGATAATTCCGTTCTCATCTTTCTTCGGATATTTCTTTCGTTCACTGTCTGTCATTTTGAATAAGCACGGGTTGTCATTACGCGATTCAGTCACCTTCAAACCTCTAAGTATCGAATGCTTTTTTGGTCTTGAATGTAGATAGTCACCTATTGACATGACTGTGTGATAGTTTTCCACACTAGCCCATACCAAACCCTGAGATTTGGTAGGCGTGGAACCTTCGGCACAAACTCCAACCCTCAAAGGCACATTGTCAAAATCACCTGACACTTCGATATGTAGTGACCCATATTTCCAATAAAGTGAGGGGTCATTCTGTAATTGTTTGATTATGATTTGACACTCATTACCAGTTACCCACTCTACTTCATGCCACTTGAAAACCTCTAGTAACTGGCCACTGGCATTGTATGCACCATCTAAATCCCCATACACTAGATTTGAAAGTGGCCTTCTAATCACCCCGATATCACATGCACCTGTCATACCGCCAAAGTATGCTCGCCATGCAAATTCATGTTGTTCTTGTGTTAAGAAAAACGGCTGATAATATCTTGACATCATATCTTTAGATACTGTCGCACCTGAAATAAATCTATCCGGCTGACCTAGAAAGCCCATACTTTCCAAATCTACAGTAAGTTTGACGGCGGCTCGATATGTAATTACTGCATCCATAGCCGCATAAGTCATACTTGTTTCACCTTCATCAACCAACTTCGGCAAACCCAAACGCTCACCTACGCTTTTTAGATTTGGACAATTCCACAGTTCTCTAGCAAGTGGCTGAATGTCCCAAACCTCACCACGCTTAGCGCAATATGGCATAGACTTCGCACCGAGATAAAGCGCCTTTATTCTCAATCCATATTCTTCATCCTTACCTTTTTCATAGGCGGAATCGAATCGGTATTCTACACCCGACCCTATCATTCCACCCATATTCATGTCATCATGTAGTATAGTTCTGTCACTCAATACCCCTAGGTCAAAGTTAGCATTGAAAGCAACGCCACATCTTCGCAACTTTCGACTCACATTCTTCATTTTACCAGATTTGTTCCGCTTAACTCTAGGCTGTGAACCATAAAGTAGAGATTCGTATTTCTTTTGACTGGCATGTCTCAAGGATTCTTCATCATCAAAATATTGAACATTAATCTTGATGTCATGTTTTAGATATCCCTCGACTCTACTTTTGCATACGGATGGAGATTCATCAAACCAGCCAACCAAAGCCAAAATATCTATTCGCATTTTGTTATCATATAGATATGCAAATTGGCTTGAACGAATTGACTTTTTACCACATCTAGTAGTTTCAGTATCGAAGCCGAATAATTGATGCGGCTTGAAATTAGCTGATTCACGCTTTGGTTTACTAGGTTCGGGTAATGAAGGCGGCGCTTCGGTTACTGGCTTAATCACTCTAGGCATCTAAAAATCACCATCATCTAATTCATCCCTTTCAGCCAAATATTCTTCCCAATCTTGATTATTGGCTCTTTCCCACTTTTCGATTAGTATATCTTCAACTGAAAAACCTGACCTAAGCAATTGCCAGTCGTCGGATTCCCATTCATCCAAATAAACCTCAAGTTCTTCGTCAGCACTACCGTAATCACTCGGTTCACTTCCACCAAACGCCGAACCACCTCCGCCACTTCTTAGTGCCTGTCTAGCCGATTCTCTAAATTCCTCATCCATACCCTGACCGATTCTTCTAGGAACTTCGACACCTCCTATATCTTCGATGATTGTAGGAGTAGGGAAAGTCATGGTATCTAGTTGCGCGATACTGACATCTTGTATCATCGCTTCTATTTCTATATCTTCAATTGCTAATCGTGCGGCTCTAGCCACATCGGGGCGATTGCTTCTAGCAAGTGTTTGTAATCTATCTAGTGTCACACCTGAATCTGTTTCTGTCGGTGTGAAATCCAAAACTGATGGAGTAGGTTCGGGTTGTGATAATGGTTCTTCGACTTCATCAAAATCATCATCAAAGAAAATATTGTCAGTGATTGTTAGACTGAATATAGGGGTGTCAAATATTTCAAAATTAAACTCGAAGATGTCCATACAATCACCTACTATTTCATACTAAAAAAAGCCCCCCACCAGCCCGAAAGCCGATGAGGGGCAGTTATAGTCCGCAGACTATATCAGTTCATAAGTTGCTAAAGAAGAGTAACCTCACTCTACTTCGCTAACAGTCCAAAGCCTACCCTTTTCGCCGGTGTGCTGAATGTGGACTTCTAGTTGGTTGTTGATAAAACAAGCCGCTAGGTCATCATATTCGCATATTTCGACATCAAGGCATTTTGCAACAGCGTTACCGAGTCTTACCCCGTTAGGCACTGACTTGTATCTAGCATTTGGATGGTTTTCAAACCATACTGTCAAGGCTTGCGCTTTGTCAGTATCTACCAATGTTAGACAATGCTTTGTCTCATTATAGGTCGCTGTGTTTGGTGTCATCGTGAATTGGTCGCCATCATTGACTACCTCTTCATGAACTGACACAAACACCAGTTCTTTCTTTTCTTCTGTCCCTTCGGCTACTCCACCGAAGAGGGTTTTTTGTTTCGTTTCCATATTTCTTACTCCTTTGTGTTTTTATCCACCCTGTTACTGGGTTGGAATGTGATAGGCCATTGACTGGCAATGGCATCGGCTATACCGTCAAATGTCACTGAACGGGCTTTGCCTCTTTTGTCTTGTCTCAAACTCCATGTGTCATACACCCACTTCGAGCATTTCCTGCCTGTAGATAATGTCACATATTCCGGTTCTACAATTTCAGTAGGTTGTAGTAATGGTAGATTCTTCAACCATAAGCAAGTTGATTTTTGCACTGGATGACCAAAATGGTATGGCTGTATAATTTGGTCGGGCTTGCGATAGTTGGAATTCATGAAACCGATAGGGTTCTCAATCGCGACCATTGGTATATGTTCTGTTCTGTCTATGAAATCCATGAAGAAATCATAGGCTTGTTGTTGCCTGCCATCCTCTTGCTTTTGTTTCCAATATCTTGCACCTGAAGCGGCCAAATGTGTGCATGGAGGGAAAGCAATAACCATATCCCAATCAAATTGCAATAATGCTACAGCATCAACAATCAAATGTCTGTCGGGGTTGTTACCCTCACACTCTAACAAATCGCAACTCCACGCGTCATGCCCTGCGTCAATCAAGCGGTCTGTCACTTTTCCAGAGAATTCACATGCCACTAAAATACGCATTTTTATTCCTCCTTGCTAACATAATTATCTTTTTCTAATCCACAGCCACATACGCAATAGACCGCAAAATGTGGTCTTCCGTAAAAGTTGTTAGTTAATCCGCATCTATGGCAGTCTATTGTTCCAACTATTTTTTTCATCATATTTATTCCTCCTTAATCATAGTCCAATTGTCATGGTTATCATAGGTGATAATTATTTCATCGCCTGAATCATGAATCATAGCAATGTGATTTTTACTTTCGACTCTAAACCATTCGATTACTTTGTGTGCGGCCTTCATGTCTTTGATAATTTCATTGCCGAGTTCCACTAGCTGATGCATGGCCTTGAAATTGTGTGGGTCATCCTTCATTAGTTTGAGGGCTAACTTTTCAATTTTAGCAGTCCCCTCATGCTCAATAAAATGCGCCCAATTCATAACCTCTACCGGCTCTAAGCCGTTGATGAAATCCGAGTCTGTGATAGGTCTTAGTGTCACTCTAATCAGCCTCTTGTAATTTCTAAGTCATCTAGCGCCTCGTTAATCTTATCATCAACCATATCTAGCAATTCTTCATTCATTGTATCCAAATCCAAATTTGAACTGACTCTTGTAGCAATATCGTCAAGGTCTAAGTTTTCGGCGACTTCATAATGACAGATATTTTGAGCGACATCATAAACATCTAGGTTTCTTGAAATATCATCAACATCAATTTCTTGAGCGATATGATGATGGTCTAGGTTGTCAGCCACTTCGCAATAGTCTAGGCAGTTTGCAACATCGTAATAGTCAAGATGACCGACCATTACTTCATAGTCAATTTCCATGTGATTGACTTTGTCGGTAACATAGGATTCAAGTTGACCCTGAACTCTTTTCAAGTGTGATTCGATATCTTCTATCATTTCTTGTCTAACCTCATCAACGATTTTCTGTCTGTATGCTTGCTTCTTCTTTCTAATGTAGTTCCACATATTCGTGTGCCTCCTTCATATTACGCTACACTTTACAGTTAATAAGACTACTTGACAGATGGGTATATTAAGCCGGATTTGTAAAGTTGTAATGTGACCACTGATACACCTATTTCCTCCGGTGAGCCTTCTTCTTTCATTCATCATAATTCAGTGGTCACACCTGAATTCATTATCGCGATGCAAAATTGGTGTAATGAGGGACTAAATCCCTTTGTCAATTTGCTGACCGAACTAGAAAAGTCCAATGTGATTAAAGACCCTATGATTAAGACCCTGATTTTCAATGTGTTCGGCGGTTATTTATTCAATGTCTCTACCGCATTCGGTATGAATGACGATATCGAATTGTCTCATACAATTGCGTTCAACGAATTGATGCGCGACCCTAGCGTCTCAAGTATGGTCAATTCAGTTATGCGGGATGCTGTAAATTCTCAAATTTCAAAGGTGATTGAATAATGGCGAAGTATGAGAAGCATTTCACTGACGAAGGCAAATATCAATCTACATTTGACGACTACGGCCATGGCGAAGGTAACGGCAAATCAAGACAGGCAGTTACTGCACATTGGAATAAAGTTCACAAAAAACCTAGAATTTCTGCTTCTACCCCCTCATTAGAGGGTGAAAAGTCGCAAAATATCGAAGTTGAAGATACTAAGCCGTCGTGGCTTAAATTCGATATGAGTGACGAAGATGTGGAAATTGAGACCGTTACGATATCGCCTCTAGCACATTCTTTCATCAAAGGAATGTCAAAGCAAGGTAGAGAACCATCAACACCTACAGAATTGAAGCAATATTATGAGCATCAAGGTAAAATGCTGACATGGGTTTTTACTGGCATGATAGACCCTTTGTTGGTTTGGTATGGTAGGACTATAACAGCAAATGAGAACTTCAATATTAAGAGAAGTCAAGCCGACATCGAAGTCATGGAGGAATCGAGCGCACAATGGCTTGAATATAGACAAATCAATCTGCCTGTCACGCCTGATATCGTCATGGCCGCTACAGTCGGTTCGATGTATATTCCTGCGATTCGCAAAATCCACAAGAATCGCGACCCTTCAAGACCTTCACTTTTCAAGAGGTGGAAACAACGCCGCGCACTTCGTAAAGCATTGAAAATGGAGACTAAGAAAAATGCTTGACCTTGAATCATTATTCGGTAGCGATAGAACGAAGCCTGCCTGTCGCCAAATTTACGGAATTTCGGGAACTGGTAAGACCGTATTTTTATGCGAGTCCATTAGAAAGGCGGCGCGCTCGCGAGCATTTGGAGGTAAGCATCGTTTCATTATTTTCGATGTCAAGGCTGACGGATATCAAACTCTAGCCCCGCCAGTTGATGACGGCGAATCAGCTATTTCGAGGCTTGAAAGTGATAGGGTTGTAGTAGTTCACCCCGATATCAAGACTGCCGCACAAGAATTAGATGATATCATTGACTACTTATTTCGAGTATCTAGTGCTGACCCCGAATTTAGTGCTACTCTAGTTATCGAAGAATGTTCAACCTTCATCGGCTCATCTTCGGGCAGTATTCCGGCTTCAATCAAGAGAATGGCTACTCAAGGGCGAAGTAAAGGATTGACCATGTTGTTAGTGAATCAACGAGCGTTGACTAACAAATGGACAGACTCACAGAGTCAAGGTATCACCATGTTTCGATTAGCAAAGCCTGACTCGAAAATGTTGTATGACCGATGGGGTTTGAACGCTGATGAAATAGATGAAAAATTGTCACAAAACAAATTCAGTTTTGCACATTATGATTTAGAAGATTTGACAGTTTCATATTATGAGCCTATACAAATCCCCGATATTAGAGTTCCAATAGTGATGCCGAAAAAGTCGCGATTTACCAGATTTTTCAAATTTCTAGAATAGAGCGAGTTATATTAATGCGACAACTCATAAGACCAAACATGGCATATATGAACAGCCTTCTAACTGGAATGACTTTGGCATTCTATGTTGGTCTAACACTAGCAGTAACTAACGGAATAACGAAGAGACTCACCGGCGAAAGTCTTGATTCTCAAATCGGTAAAAGACTACCATCTTTCACTATGGGAGGCGGTCAGTAATGGGAGTAGGAAAGACACTCGCATACATGGCTCTATGGTCAGTCGGATTCATTACCGCAAGAGCATTACTCGCTCGACCAATGGCCGCAGTTGAAAATATCATAGGAGGTCAGTAAAATGGCATATGTAGATTTGGTTTCAACTCAAGTCACACCCGTTCAAGAAGGTGCGACCTACAATTTTTCATTTGATACACCCGTCAGTCAAGACGGTTCACCGCACCTGACTCACATCGGTTTTCAAATTGATGGAAAAGTAGGCGCTGGTGCTGTCTATAACTCCGGTGGAATCGGCAGACTAATTTCAAATTACAGAATCAAAGTAGGTTCAAACACTCTACTAGATTTCAATGACCCTGCCCCTGCCGCAGACGCTACCGTTCAATCTAACATTTCATTCTTAGCCGCAAAGGTAGGCGGATGGGATGCCTGTAGGGAATCAGTAGCTGATTCATTTGTTGGTGAATTGACTCTTCCATTCGGTATTGATGCAACTCGCTCACATCGAATTAATGTCACAATGACCCTTCTTTCCGAAAAGAACTGGTGTGGTCAAACATTCGATGTTGCCGGAACAGAGTTCAACATGGTAATGTATTACGGGACAGCATCCGATTCTACTCTATACGGTAGCCGTCAAGATTTCACTTTGACCAACGGTGCTACTAGAGCAATCACAGCATACGGTAAGACCGGATGGAATATGCTCGGAATCGCCGCAATCAATGACGCAGATGCTGATGAAGTCAGTGAAATTAGGTCTAACAACGGTGCATTTAGAGCCTTGAAAGTTCAACAATGGCGAGTTCTCGATTCTACTTACACTCAAGGAGTTCAAGACACAAAACCAGATTCTACCGTTTGGAGTGCTGTAACTGAAAGAGCCGGTTTCGTATTCCTAGACCTAAAGAGACTTACCGCCGGTGCTGACATTTCATTGATGGTTACTTCAACCGCTAACACAACTTACTCATTCTTCCCTGTTTGGGTTGCACCTATCGGTCGCAACGCTGGTAACCCAACCCGCCAAACACAGAAATCAGTAAGTAACACAGCGCAAGATGTGAATTCACAATCTAAGATTTGAATGGGGAGGTATCCCCATGCGTAATCCGGAACGAAGTGAATTTTATCGTCTATCCTCTACCCAAAAGGGGAGTGAAGGCGCTAATGTTTGGTTCAATGTGAACTTAGAAGGTTCTCGTCAAGTCTGCATGATAACCGACGCTGAGGATGGTGTGTGTTTCTTTACTAATGAGACATATAGCGAGGTATTCGATGCGCTCGGAAATCTTAGAAATGACGCTAATATATTCCCCATCCCTTCAAGTCAACAAAATCAATCAGCATTGATAACAATTACAAATGACCCTCACCTGAATTTCTTCATGGTTTCACCTAAAGGACTCGGTGAGCATATATCGGTGTGGGTGATACGATGAGTGAATTAGATACCGAACAAAATGAGCGCATTCGTCTAGTCGAATCGCGCATTAATGAATTAGAGAATCAAGTAAATCGGTTGATAGGTGAACTCTCTCAAACCATGAAAATACTGAAAATTGTAGGTATTGGTTTGGGTGCTATGATAGGGATTGATGTTCAAGGGATGGTGATGTGATGTCTAGAAAACGAAAACCGATGAATAGAAAATTACTGCAAAAAATGATGGAACGGGCAAGGAAAATGGATTTTAAGCCTACATCAAATAGAAATTTAGGATTGGGTAGGAGGAAGTGAAATGGTAGAATATTATGAAGTAGCAAGAATGGCAGACTGTCCTTCAACTCCTGAAGGTAGAGATAGCGACGGCGCTAGATGGTTGATGCGAGTTTACGAGGATGCCATGGATATAGGCAGAAATTACGATGAGGTCAATGAGGATGCTATGGCTGAAACTGCTGACGGTTTAGTTCCAATATACACAAATGAATTGTGGAATGTTTGGGTTGATTGTGGCGGCTACAATAATGATAGCGGCGAATATCGCGATTTTGTTAGAAGTGGCGATACTGGCGACATGATGAATCGAATTGCTCAAGCCGATTGTTTTGGATGGGCTATGAATGTCATTCAATCAGTAGTGAGGGATATGGAATGAAATTTTTAGACTTCTCCTTCTTGAAAGATTCTACCGAATCAGCTAATTCAGCAGTCAAAGAAAATGTCAAGAGGCGTAAGGGTAAGAGATTGAACTATACTCGACCTACTAAAAAAATCGTTGAAGAACCTACGCCAGTCTCCGAACCTATGGAGGAGAAAAAATCTGGTAAATTGACAAGACGCAAATCATTGAGGGAGAGATATTCATGAACATAAAAATCAATACAACTACCATTTTGATTGCGGTTGCTGTCTATTTCTTTTTCATTAGAAAGTCGAGTTCTACTCCAGTAATTGCATCGCCAGTTGATGATATGTCACCAATCAATAATTCGTATGGAGTTTGATATCATGAAGTTAGGTCAATATATTGTAATCGGCGGTATCGCATATTTTGCTTTCTTTATGTTGCGAAAGCCAAAGCAAGGTGAGCCAGTTGCTTATGCACCAAATGGCGAACCGGTTTATACTGACCTAAACCAAATTGATAGAGGTGACGGCATCATAGAATATCGAAGTGATGACGGTAAATTATCATCGGTAAATGTAGGCACTTACAATCCAAATGAACAAGCGAGTCAAAGGTCAGCAATTGACCGCCCTGTTTCACCAGCACCTACCGTCGGCTTTGGCATGAATTCATACACTTCTATCAATGGTAATGGTAGGAGTGTGAGTTTCTAATGGCTAGAAAAATTCAGGATATTCTTGAGGGTCAAGTCATTAGGAGTGAAATGCCTCTAGCAAATTTCTATGTTGAAGAGCCTTATACATTTCAAAAAAATGGATATGTCTTGAAACTACAAGATGAAGATGGATTGTTGTTTAGGTGGGTTAGAGGTGGTCGCCTTTACTGGTTAGTCGCTAATGATTATGAAATTGATGTCGTGATATGGTCAAATCGTAACGGTTACTTTTCGGCCATATCCGACGACCCCGCTTACAATTTGACAGTTGACTCGGACTTCTTCGATTTACAGAAACCGAGTTATGCCGATTCGTGGATATCGTTTACAATGCGACCGAATTCACTTTTGGGTATGGATATCGAAGGTGATGAGGGTAAATGGTCATATTCAGGTGATAGATTCAATCAAATAATTGAGCAAGTCGGTTCGGCTGGCACTAGACCCGAAGGTGCTTCATTCATCGCGATTCTAACAAATCCCTATGAACAATATGCTAACGGCAGAGTCAAAACTATCATCGGTCGAACTTTAGATAGGAATAGACAAGAACAAGCATTTTGGGTTGAAATTGCCGCAGTAAGGAAAGTTCCGCCTAGAATGCAAGAGCGAGAAGGTTACGAAGGAGTCGAAGAGGAATTGTTACCGACTACAATTAGCGATGTTGACTGGCGTATTTTGGTCAGTCCGCAGTTTCCGAGTGGTGCGATAGTTACGGGTGAGGATACTAATGATTCAAACTGGCAAGTTTCTATTCGGGAATCAACCAATACAATAACCAAAGTATATGCCGTGTTCGTTGACGGTGTATTTCAAGAGAATACTATGAGTGAAAGTTTAGTCACAGTTAGAAATCAATATGTAGATGCCATCGAGGCACGAAGAAAAGAAGCGCAAGATTACGAACCTACAGAACCGCCCGAACCTTTGTTTGATACTGAAGGAATTGGTGATATACTCAAAGTAGGTGGAATAGGTTTGATTGTTGTTTTGGGTTTAGTTGCTGTGATAGTTTTAGCGAGGCGATAAGATGAGGATAGACATAGAATGGGAAGATGTGCCTGTAACATTGAGAATCATAAATACACCACCTAAGTTTGAGTATGTAGATGCGATAAATATTAGCGGATTCAATTATGTAAGAACAAGGAGTAGATATTCGTCTTTTTCGTATGCTAGTGATGTGGTAGATGTCAAAGGCGTATTTGATATAGAAACTAGAAACGGTATAGGTGGCATGCAATCGAAAGTAGATGAGATAGTAATTCCAGCGTTAGAGATGGATTTGACACTAACTGAAAAGAACGACGGTGAATTTACAGATACCGAAGAACAAATAAAAACTCAAGAAAAGATTCTCAAACGAGATGACTTTGAAGGATTAGAAAATTACAGTAACGCACCAGACTTGAATGTTACAGAAATTAGAATCGCAATAGATTATGAAACGAAAAAAGTAAGTTTAGATAGAAAATATGGCGGTATAGCATGGGGACAATATTATGAGTAATAGAAGCAGAAAATTTGGAATTAATTTTGAATCGGGATTGATGAGGGAAGGAGTGCCGGAGGCAATCACCGAATTAGCTGATGATTTGGAAGAACTGGTGTATCTACTTCAAGATGGTTTAGTCGGTGACGAAGAAGGTCAATTGAGCGTATTCGACTGGCTAAGTGATTTGGAATTTATCGGTGATATGGCAAGCAATCTAAAAAGAGAGTTAGAATCGCCGGAATCTATACCGGATTATAGGAATTTACTCGACCCACCAATTCAAACCGATAAAAGAGATTACTTAGATAGGGAGTGAGAATATGACACTAGATGAAATCAAAGACCATCCATTAATTACGATAATAGGAATCATGGCGGCGAGTATAACCGTTTACAAATTTATTACAAGGAGATGAGAATTATGCCAAGAAAACCGAAGATAAAAATGACGAAAGTTGAGATATTGCAAGATACATTTTATTCATTATTTTATTCATTTCGTTATGAAGAAGGTGGAGAGACTAGAGGTTACAGTTTACCGGCTCGAGTTCTAGCACCATTTAGAAGAAAGAAGTGAGAATTATGCCTTATGTTAATGACAAAAGATGCGGTAGAGTCCGAGTTTCATCTAAAGTTAGAGTCGGTAAAGTAGGGTCAAAGCGTCAGAGGTCATATTGTGCTAGAACTGCAAAAATCAAAGGTAATTGGAGAAGCAATCCATGTTCAAAGAATGCTATACAGCGTAGAAGGTGGAAGTGTTAATCATGCCATTCAAATCAAAGAAACAACGAACTTACTTGAGGATTAACAAACCAAAGATATACAATAAATGGAGGCGTAAATATGGCAAGAAGATATCCTAGTTGCGTAGTCAAATCATCTAAGAAGTCAGGTATTTCAAAATCTAAACTTCTGCGCAGTTACAAGAGGGGCGTGGGCGCGCACAAAACGAATCGAGCGAGCGTTCGTAATATGCAAGGCAAGAAATACGCCGGTGGCAAGAAAATGAGTAAAGAACAATGGGCATGTGCTAGAGTGAATAAGTTAGCACGACTCAAGAAAAGAGCCGGATATGACCAAGATTTATTGAGGTGAGAATCGGTCTAGTTGCTATCTACCGCCCACAAGGTCAGGATAATCAGCTGTTTGAAATCGGCCAAATGTTTTGAACTGGATGAACCAACACTG